>Ga0157376_10000018_pt1 | contig 259397 bp, 214 predicted proteins | sample M45metaG_FD_121801 | JGI IMG/M metagenome (GOLD analysis project Ga0157376, IMG submission 121801) | Miscanthus rhizosphere microbial communities from Kellogg Biological Station, Michigan, USA - M4-5 metaG | ecosystem: Host-associated > Plants > Roots > Rhizosphere > Soil | place: USA... | reverse complement strand
TGCATCCGGCAACCAGTGGTTCCTCAACGGCAACTCGATCGGCGGCGCCACGAACAACACCTTCAGCGCGACCGTGAGCGGCAACTACACCGTCACCGTCACGGCGAGCGGTTGCACGAGCGCTGCGTCGGCTCCGACGTCCGTGACCGTCAACCCGATCCCGGCCACGCCCACCATCACGCCTTCCGCCGGCTCGTTCTGTCCGAACGGCGGCGCGTTCCTCTTCGTCCAACTGTCGTCGAGCTCCGCGACCGGCAACCAATGGTTCCTGAACGGCAACGCCATCGGCGGTGCAAACGGCGCGACGTTTAACGCCAACGCCGCCGGCAGCTACACCGTGCAGGTAACTTCCGGTAGCTGCGTCAGTGCGATGTCGGCCGCGGCGACCGTGCTCGCCGGCGCCACGATGTCGCCGACGATCACACCCAGCGGTCCCACCACCTTCTGCGCCGGCGGCAGCGTCACGCTCACCGCCTCGACCACGGATCCGGGCGCGGTCGGGTTCCGCTGGTACCGAACGGCGTGTTCGTCACGAACATCAATCCCCTTGTAGTCACACAGGCCGGGGACTACACGGCCGACTACCTCGCCGGTGCGTGCCAGAGCGCCGTTTCCGCGATCACCACCGTCACGATCAATCCGAATCCGAATGCAACCATCACCGCTCCCGCCAGCGTCGTCGCCGGTTCAACCGGCAACGCCGCATCCGTTGCCAGCGCTGGCGCGGGCGCAACGTACAGCTGGAGCATCACCAACGGAACGATCACCGCGGGCACAGGCACGAACAGCATCACCTTCACCGCCGGTGCGGCCGGAACGCTTACGCTCAACGTGACCGTGACTACGTCCGCCGGCTGCAGCGATGCGAAGCCGGCCAACGTCAACGTCACGCCGACGGCTGCGCCAGTCACCGTCACATCCGTCGCACCCGCCAGCGGCTCGACTGCGGGCGGAACGGCCGTGACGATCAACGGTACCGGCTTTGCGGCCGGCGCCGGTGTTACCTTCGGCGGCACGGCAGCGACGAGCGTCGTAGTCGTCAGCGCGATCAAGATCACGGCGATTACGCCGGCCCATGCAGCGGGGTCGGTCAACGTCACCGTGACCAACACGAACGCAACGAGCGGCACTCTGACGTCGGGCTACCTCTACGCCACGCTCTTCGATCCGAATGGCGACGGCGTCATCGATCCGGCGGACATCTTCTTCCTCATCAACTATCTCTTCCTCAACGGTCCGCCGCCGCACGGCACCGCTGGATTGATGTCCGGTGATGCGAACGGCGACGGCGTCGTCGATCCGGCCGACATCTTCTATCTCATCAACTATCTCTTCCTCGGCGGGCCGAAGCCGCACTCCGTTCCCGGCACGGTGACCGCGTCCTCGATTCGCGGCGCGAGTCCGCAGATTGCCGGCTCGCTCGCACTCGGCAAAGCGGTTCGCCGCGGCGGGCGCTACGTCGTTCCGGTGATTCTGACCAGTCGAGGGGAGACCCCGCAGGCCATGTCGCTGAGGGTGAGATTTGATGAGGACGCGGCGATCGGCGACGTCGCCATCCGGCGTGCAGGTGTGGCGAAAGACGTGGTATTCGAAACCAGCCGCCGCTCGGGCAACGAAGTCTCGTACCTCGTCGCCTACGATCCGCGTGGACTCGTCCTCGGAGAGTCGCGGTCAGCGGTCGTGGCGGAGATCGAGATCGCGTCGGTCGAAGGGCATGTTGCGATTGCCATCGATCCACAGCTCACGATGCTCAGCGATCAGGCCGGAACGATGAAGGCAACGGTCGGCAATCAGAAGCTCGAAGTGAGCGGTACAACCATCGACTTCTTGCCGCGGACGCGCGTTCCCGGCCATGAGGTGAACTAGTTCGCGGCCAGGCCGAGGGCATCGGTTGCCCCCGGCCCGGCCGCCGTTTCCAGCGGTCTGCCGCAGATTGCCGAGACTGAACGTAGGAATACAGGCGACCCTGATTCGCGTACTATGCGCATCCACTCGTCCCTACAAATAACGAGGAACGCTCCTACATGAAACGCGCCCTGCACTTCGTGCTTTTGACGCTGGGATTGCTTTCGGCGATCGAAGCGTCTGCGGCTGCGAAGAAGCAGAGCAAACCTCCGAAGAAGAAGCCGGCCGCGGTCCACGTGTACAAGGCCGATCCGGGACCGGCCATCGCTGCCTCGCCGCGGCTGACGCCGGAGCGGAACCGGATGGGAACGAGACCGCGAGCCGACGGCGATCTCGTCGCGGCGCCGGGCCCGGGCTCCGCCGGTCCGCCGGCGGAAGGCTCGATGCGGCGTGCGATCGGAAGTCCTCAGCTCGACCTCCGATTCCTTCCGCAGACGCTCCCCATTCGCCGGGAACGCCCCGAGCGTGAAGACCCGCACATCGTCCCCGTTCCGGTCGAGGGAAAAGTCGTCCCTCCGAACCGCAACAACACAGCGGCACCGCTGACGCCGAGCGCGCCCTCTCCTTCGCCGTCCGTCAGTTTTTCCGGCCTCGACTTCGCGACCTGGGGTTCCGGTCATCCGCCCGACACGGTCGGCGACGTCGGCCCCAATCACTACATCCAGGCCGTCAATGCCTCCGTCGGCATCTTCAGCAAGTCGGGCGGCCCGCCGCTGGCGGCGTTCAACTTCAACGCGCTCATGTCGCAGGGCCACTTCGGAAACCTGTGCGACACGAACAACTTCGGCGACCCGGTCGTCCTCTACGACACATTCGAGGATCGCTGGATCCTCACCGACTTCGCCTTCCAGCTCGACGCCAACGACGACATCCCAAATCCTCCCGGAGCGTTCCAGTGTTTCGCGGTCTCGAAGTCAGGCGATCCGATTTCCGGCGGCTGGAACTTCTACTCGCTGCAGATTACAGACAAAGCGAACGACTACCCCAAGCTCGGCATCTGGCCGGATGGGATCTACATGGCGGCGAACATGTTCAGCTTCAGCGCGGTCGGACCGTTCGAGGGCACGCGCGTCTGGGCTCTCAACAAAGCGCAGATGTATGCCGGTGCGCCGTCCATTCAGGTAGTGCAGTTCGATCCGCCGTCGAACGAATTCACCTTGCTGCCCAGCAACGCCCGTCTTCAGGCGGGGACGCCGCCCGCTGGGTCGCCGAACTACTTTGCTACGGTGGGAAGTTTTACGAACGCGCTCTCCACGTACAAGTTCCACGTCGATTGGACGCGCATCTCGCTTTCCACCTTCACCGGTCCCTTCGTCACGATCGCTCCGTCCAGTTGGACTGCCGCGCCCTCGACCGTTCCCACGAAAAGCGGCAACAACAACGACACGCTGCTGACGCGGTTGATGATGCAGAACCAGTACACGAACATCGGCGGCGTCGAGTCGCTGTGGCTGACCCACACCGTGCGCAATCCCTCCACGGCCGGCGTCGCGGCCGTTCGTTACTACCAGACCAACGTGACCGGCGGATCGGTCGCCGCAAATACGGCGCAGGCATTCACGCACGCTCCCGACACGACCAATCGCTACATGCCCAGCCTCGCCGTCGACCGCGCGGGCAACATGGCCCTCGGCTATAGCGCGTCATCCTCGACGCTCTTCCCGGCCATCCGCTACGCTGGACGCCTCGCCGCCGATCCTCTCGATTCACTTCCTCAGACCGAGACGTCGCTCATCGAAGGAACCGGCTCGCAGACCGGCACCAACCGGTGGGGCGACTACTCCGCCATGTCGCTCGATCCGGATGGCTGCACGTTCTGGTTCACCAACGAGTACTACGCGACGATCGGCGGCAACTGGCAAACGCGCATCGGGTCATTCAATTACGGTTCGCCGTCGTGTCTTCCGGTCGCGACAGGAATCGTGTCCGGCACCGTGACTGCCGCCGCAGGCGGTGCTCCGATCGTCGGCGCGGCCGTGTCGTTGGGAAACAGAACGGCCACCACCAACGCCAGCGGCGTCTATTCGTTCCCGCTTCTCCCCTCGGGGACGTATCCCGGCATGACTGTTACCTCGCCGGGCTTCAACGCAGCCAACGCAACGGGCATCGCCGTGACCGACGGCAATACCACTACGCAAAACTTCTCACTGAGTACGGCAGCGGCGAGCGGCTGCCTGGTCGACACGGATGCGGCGGATTTCCAGACCGGCGTCCCGACGAACACCGACCTTGCCGGCAGCCCGGGCGCGGTCATTCTCGACAACCCGCAGGTACTCGACCAGAACAACACGAGTCTCAGCAGCAACGGCAACGGCATCGACAGCGCCAACTGGGGCGGCCAGACATTCACAGCCAGCCTCACCGGGACTCTGGTGCGGGCTGACGTCAGCGTCTTCTGCTTCGCCTGCTCGGGGACGTTTCCGAATCTCACGCTCTCGCTCCGGGCCACGAGCGGTGGTCTGCCGACGGGCCCCGACCTGGCGACGGCCACGCTTTCCGGGACCAACAGCGGCGCATCGACCTACCTCACCGGCACCTTCGCCACTCCGGCAACGGTGACCGCCGGTACGACGTATGCGCTGATCGTGCGGCCAGTCGCGAATCCTTCCGCGGGCACGTACGCGCTCCCGTTCAGCACAGGCAGCGCGTACCCGAACGGCCAGCTCCTTTCGTCGACGGACAGTGGTGCTACCTGGACCGGCGGCAGTGCCGATTTCGGATTTCTCACCTACGTGAAGATCGGCTACGCCACTTCGGGCGATTTCGTCTCCGCGCTCAAAGACGCCAATCCGGCTCCGGGCCTGTCGCCGATCTGGTCGACCCTCTCATGGAACGCCACGGTTCCCGCCAGCACCTCGCTGCAGTTCCAGGTCGCGGCCAGCAACTCGGCGAACGGCCCATTCACGTTCGTCGGCCCCGACGGAACTGCCGCGACGTTCTTCACGGCCTCCGGCGCATCGCTGGGCCAGTTCTACGGCTTCCGCTACCTCAAATACAAAGCGTACCTCTCCACTTCCGATACCGCGCAGACGCCGGTTTTGAGCGACGTCACCATCTGCTATTCAGTCGCCGATTGCAGCGCGCCGATCGCCGTGACGCCCACGCCCTCGCAGGTCTGCGCCAGCTCCGCCGGCAACACCGCCAGCGGTCCGGCCGGCGCGGCGAGTTACGCATGGTCCATCACGAACGGGACCATCACCGGCAGCACGGCATCGCAGTCGGTCACCTACACCGCCGGCGCATCGGGAAGCGTCGGCCTGACGCTCAACATCGTCGAAGCCGGCGGATGTCATCGGTCGGGATCGGCCAGCGTCGCCATCGTCACCACGCCCAAGCCGACGGTCACGCCGGGCGGTCCGACGTCGTTCTGCACCGGCGGCAGCGTCACGTTGACCTCCAGCAGCGCCACCGGCAATCAGTGGTTCAACGGCGCCATCCCGCTGGCCGGTGAGACCAACCAGACGTACGTCGCTACGGCCACCGGCAACTACAACGTCGTCGTGACGGCGAACGGCTGTCCGAGCGCACCGTCGGCATCGACGGCGGTGACCGTCAACTCGATTCCAGTTGCGCCGACCGTCACTGCCGGCGGGCCTACCACCTTCTGCGCCGGAAACAGCGTCACGCTGACCTCGAGCAGTGCCACGGGAAACCAGTGGTTCAACGGCACCACTCTTCTGGCCGGTCAGAACGGTAAGACGTACATCGCCACCGCGTCCGGCAACTACAACGCCGTCGTCACGACGAACGGTTGTTCGAGTCCGCCGTCGTCGTCGACCGCGGTCACCGTCAACCCGCTTCCGCCCGCTCCGACGATCACGCCCGGAGGGCCGACCACTTTCTGCGCCGGCGGCAGCGTCACGCTCACTTCCAGCGCTGCGTCCGGCAATCAGTGGTTCCTGAACGGCAACGCGATCGCCGGCGAGTCCAATCAGATCTACGTCGCGAACGCAGCCGGCGCCTACACCGTGAAGGCGACCGATGGAAACAGTTGCACGAGCGCCGCATCGGCGACGACAACGGTGATCGTCAAGGCGATTCCCTCCACCCCCACGATCACGCCGTCCGGCTCGGTGCAGTTCTGCAGCGCCGGCAATAAGACGCTGACTTCCAGCAGCGCCACCGGCAACCAGTGGTATCTCGAGGGCGTCCTCCTGAACGGCGCCACCAATCAGACCGTGAGCGCCGACACCGCGGGCCACTACACCGTCGTCGTGACTGCGAACGGCTGTTCCAGCGCCGCCTCGGCGGCGACGAACGTCACCATCAATCCCACTCCGGCCAAACCGGTCGTCACCGCGGGCGGACCAACCACCTTCTGCGCCGGAGGCAGCGTCACGCTCACTTCGAGCAGCGCGTCCGGAAATCAGTGGTCGCTCAACGGCAATCCGATCACCGGCGCGACGAATCAGAGTTTCATCGCCACCGCGTCCGGCAGTTACACCGCCACCGTCACGGCGCTCGGCTGCGTCAGCAGCGCGTCCGACCCTGCGGTCGTCACGGTCAATTCGCTCCCGGCCACGCCCACGATCACGCCCGGCGGACCGACGACCTTCTGCACCGGCGGCAGCGTTGCCTTGAGCTCGAGCAGCGCGTCGGGCAATCAGTGGTTCCTCAACGGGAACGCCATCACCGGTGCCACGAACCAGTTGTTCACCGCCACAGCCACGGGTAGCTACACCGTAAAGGTCACCAACGCGAACACATGCACCAGCGCCGCATCGGCCGCGGCGACGGTCACGGTCAGTCCGATCCCGGCCACGCCGACGATCACACCCGGCGGGCCGACCACTTTCTGCATCGGCGGCAGCGTGACTCTGACGTCGAGCAGCGCGTCGGGCAATCAGTGGCTTCTCAACGGCAACGCCATCACCGGCGCGACGAATCCGACCTTCAACGCGACGGCGTCCGGCGGCTACAGCGTGACCGTGACCACGGCCGGCTGTACAAGTGCTGCGTCGGCGTCAACCCCGGTCACCATCAATCCGAAACCGAACGCGGCGATCACCGCACCGATCGGCGTCATCACCAATACCACCGGCAACATCGCCTCCGTCGCCAGCGCCGGCGCGGGAGCCACCTACCTCTGGTCCATCACCGGCGGCGCGATCACGGCGGGCGGCGGCACCAACAGCGTCACCTTCACGGCCGGCGGTCCGGGCACTCTCACGCTCAACGTCACCGTGACCACGAGCGCCGGCTGCAGCGACGCGAAGTCCGCTAACGTCGCAGTCGCTCTCCCCCCTGTCACCGTGACCGCGATCACTCCCGGCCTCGGCACGACGGCCGGCGGCAGTCCGATCACGATCAACGGCAGCGGCTTCGTCGCCGGCGCCACCGTGAGCATCGGCGGAACGGCGGCCACGAACGTCGTGGTGGTCAGCGCGACGAAGATCACCGCGAAGACACCGGCCCACGCCGCCGGCTCCGTCAATGTCGCCGTGACGAACAGCGACACGTCGGCCGGCACGCTCACTTCCGGTTTTCGATATCAGGCCATCGTGTTCGATCCGAACGCCGACGGCGTCATCGACCCCGCGGACATCTTCTTCATGATCAATTACCTCTTCACCGGCGGCCAGGCCCCGCACGGTGAAGCCGGCCTTCTTTCGGGCGACGCGAACACCGACGGCGTCATCGATCCGGCCGACATTTTCTTCATGATCAACTTCCTCTTCCTCGGTCATTCGTCCAGCGCACTGCCCCAACCGCACGCGATGGCCGTGGGAACGGATGCCCCTCGCGTTGCCGGCTCGATCTCGCTCGGCACTCCGGCTCTGCGCGGCGGCCATTACTTCGTCCCGGTCGTCATGACGGCTCGTCCCGGTTCGATCGTTCCGCAGACGATGTCGCTCCAGATTCACTTCGATGGGGAAGTGGGGGAGGCGGCGGTGCGCCGCGCCGGTGTGGCGAAGGACCTGAACACCGTCTTTGAATTCAGCCGCCGCACGGGCAACGATCTCTCCTATCTCGTCTCGTATGATCCTCGCGGTCTCACCTTCGACGTCTCGCGCTCGGCGACCGTGGCGGAGATCGAGATCGAGCCGGGTGATGACGCCATTTCCATCGGAGTCGATCCGCAGTTGACGATGCTCGGCGATCAGTCCGGAACGATGAAGGCTACGGTCGCCAACGGAAAACTCGAAGTGCGCGGGACGACGATCGGGACCTCGCGATCACCACGGCCGCGTCCGCCACGCCCGGAAATAATTGATTATTTTTCCCATCGGTAGAAACGTGACCGGTGGTAAAGTTCTGCAATCGTCGCCTAATCCCAGTCAATCGTTTATTCGGAGACTCTCATCTGCCGCCGCACGACGCGAACGCACTGGAGCCTCATATCGTTTTTCGGTCATCGATCTCTTCAAACTCAAGGAAGAACACCATGAAACGCACCCTCCAGGTAATGCTTGTAGCGTTGATGTTCGTCTCGACGGTCAGTGGCGCTGTGACCAAGAAGACGAAAGGCGAGGCGGCTAAGAAGCTTGCTCCCGATGCTTCGACGCAGACCGATCAGTCGGATCCGAAGAAGACACCCGTGGCGGCGACCAACCTCGTCACCGTTCCCCTCGTCACCATCCCCATGGTGCCGGTTCCTCAGAGCCTGACCGGCCAGGAATCCGATCCCGATCTGCCGCAACATATGCAGGGAACGATCGACAAGGAGGAGTACCTTCGCCTGCGCGACGAATACATCGCTTCCCTTCGCGGAATCGACCCCGTCTCGCCGATCGACGTCTCTACGCGCAACACCGCCATTCAGGCCATGGAGCGTCAGGTCCCCAGGCGGCCCGGTAACGTTCCCTTCCCCGGATGGATGCCGATCGGTCCGTCGCCCGTTCCGAACGGTCAGACGCAGCAGTTTCCGACCACCGCGCCCGTGAGCGGGCGCGCCACCTGCGTCGCCGTCGACCCGACCAATTCGAACAAGGTCTACCTCGGCACCGCGCAGGGCGGCGTCTGGCGGACGCTCGACGGCGGAGCGACGTGGACTCCGCTCTTCGACGCGGCGCAATCGCTGTCGATCGGCGCGCTGGCGCTGGCGCCCTCCAACCCCACCATCCTCTACGTCGGAACGGGCGAGCCGAACAACTCAGCGGACTCGTATTTCGGCGTCGGCGTCTACCGCATCGATAACGCCGACACCACGGCCACTCTCGTCGGCCCGATCAATCCTCAGATCACGACCGGAACGACGACGGCGCTCACGTACAACTGCTTCAACGGCCGCGCGATCTCGCGAATCCTCGTCAACCCCGTCGACCCGGCCAACATCTTCGTCTCGACCGCGGCGGCCGTCGCGGGCGCGGCGGGCAACGCCCTCTCCAATACCATTCCGCCGCTGGCCCTTCGCGGCGTCTTCCGTTCGTCCAACGCCACCGCCGCCGCCGGCGCAGTGACGTTCCAGAAGATCGTCGTCAATACCGACGGCAGCCTTGACAATCCCGGCACCGGAAACACGTCGATCTTCGACATGGTTTTCGAGCCGGGCAACGCCAACAACCTTCTCGTGTCGACGTCCGGCGCAGCCACCGGCGGCGTCATCATGCGCTCCACCAACGCGCTCGCCGCCACGCCGACGTTCACGCAGGTGCTGTTCCCCGGCTTCAACGGCCTGGTCATGCATCTGGCCATCAACAAAGTCGGCGCGGTCGTGACGGCGTACGTGGCTTCGAATGAACCGTCCGGCGTAGCCGCCTGTTCGGGCGCCGGCCAGGCCGGCCGGGTTCGCAAATCCGTTGACGGCGGCGTTACCTGGAGCGCTCCGCTCACCGCCGCGGAAGGGTATTGCGGCGGTCAGTGCTCGTACGACAATCCCATCGCCGTCGATCCGAACAACGCGAACATCGTCTACATCGGCGGCAATGCGCGCGGAACGTGCTCCGACGTCCTGAAGCGCTCCGCTGATGGCGGCACGACCTTCACCCGCGACGACAACGGCCTCCACGCCGACTCGCACTCCATCGTCATCGATCCTCTGACCGTCCCTTCCACCGTCTGGTTTACCAATGACGGTGGCGTGTGGAAACGCCCCGATTCGCCCGCGGGAACCGCGTGGCTCAACCAGAACACGAACGGCCTCAACACCATCCAGTTCGTCAGCTTGGCGATCCATCCCACCGACCAGTTCCTCACCATCGGCGGCACGCAGGACAACGGCACGGAAGCGATGCAAGCGTCGTACGGAAACTGGGTCTCGGCGGAGAGCGGCGACGGCGGCTTCGCGCTGATCGACCAGAGCTCGGCCGACACCACGAACGTCACGATGTACCACACGTTCTTCAACGGCACGAACAACTTCATCGGCTTCGACCGGACGAATCTCGGATCGTGCCTGGCCACCAAGGACGGCTGGGAGTTCCGTGGCGCTGGATTCGCGAACGATCCGACGCTCTCCTGCGACGGCACCGCGTTCACCCAGACGAACGGGATCAACGTCGCCGATACGGTCCTCTTCTACGCCCCGATGGCCCTCGGGCCGGGCACGCCGAACACGCTCTACTTCGGAACGAACAAAATCTATCGGTCGATCGACCGCGGCGACACGATGGTCGCCGTCAGTCAGGTCTTCGTTGCCGGCGTGGCCGTCTCCGCGATCGGCATTTCTCCGACGAACGACAACGTCCGCATCGTCGGTCTTCGGAACGGTAAAGTCTTCGCTACCACGACCGGTGCGAACCCGCTCCTCGATACCGGCTTCGTCGCTCCGACGAATGCCACGGCCAGCGCGACCAACAAGCACGTCGCCCGCGCCGTCATCGATCCTCTCGACCCCAACACCGCGTACGTAACGCTCGCGTACTACACCAACCCCTCCACCGCCGGCCAGATCTGGCGGACGAACAACCTCAATTCCGCTACGCCGACGTGGACTGCCATCGGAAAAACAGCCACCGGTCTTCCGAACGTCCCGGTCAACGGTTTCGCCGTCGATGCCGGCGACCCCGGTTTCCCCGGCGTATCCGTCCTTTATGCCGGCACCGACATCGGCGTCTATGTTTCAACCGACAGCGGCGCATCGTGGACCCCGTTCGGGAATCCGCTGCTGCCTCGCGTGGCCGTCTTCGACCTCGTCATCCAGCCGTCCTTCCGCATCCTCCGGGCCGCGACGCATGGCCGAGGAGCGTGGCAGATCGGTCTGCCGGGAAGTAATTGTGTGCCGATCCCGCCGACGCCGACCATTACGCCCAGCGGTCCCACCACCTTCTGCGCCGGCGGCAGCGTCACGCTGACGTCGAGCAGCGCAACCGGCAACCAGTGGTACGACGGCACGACCCTCCTGCCCGGCCAGACCAACCAGAACTTCATCGCCACGACCTCGGGCAACTACAACGTCGTCGTCACCAATCTTTGCCCGAGCGCGCCATCTGCCTCGACCACCGTTACCGTCAATCCGCTTCCGCCGACGCCGAGTATCAGCGGCACGCTGACCTTCTGCACGGGCGGCAACACACAGCTCAGCTCCGATGCGGCGAGCGGCAACCAGTGGTTCCTCGGCGGCAATCCGATCAGCGGTCAGACGGGACAGTTCCTCACAGTCACTGCAGCGGGCAGCTACACCGTTCAAGTGACCGACGGCAACGGCTGCGTCAGCGCCATGTCCGCTCCGGCGGTCGTCTCCGAAATCGCCCCCCCGCCGGTTCCGACCATCGCCGGCACGACCAACGGTACCGGTACGCAGGATCAGGCCTGCCCCGAGCAGCCGCTGACGCTCACGGCCACCTCGGCTGGTGCAACGTCGTTCCAGTGGTTCAAGGATATCGATCTGCTTCCCGGTGAGACGAACGCGACGTACCAGGCTACGGGCGCCGCGACGTACTTCGTGACCGCCACGGCCAACGGCTGCACCTCCGCGAAGTCGGCCGGCTACGTCGTTCAGAACCCGACGCCGCATTCGCCGTTCGTCAGCTTCCGCGGCCAGGATTCGAGCGTGACTACGCTCAACATCTGCCAGAACAGCAGCCAGATCATCGACTCCGACAGCGCCACCGGGATCCAGTGGTACAAGGACGGCGTCGCCATTGCCGTCAATGGCAACAGCCAGAGCTACACCGCCACCGGCCTGGCGCCCGGAACCTACGTCTTCACGGCGCAGCTCAACGCGCTCGGCTGCCACAGCCAGTTCGGCCGCAATGTCACCATCACCGTCGACGCCATGCCGCCGACGCCGACCATCAGCGGCGACACCAACGGCACCGGCACGCAGGATCAGGCCTGCCCCGAGCAGCCGCTGACGCTCCATGCGAATGGCGCCACCGGCGCGACGTCGTACACGTGGTTCAGCGACAACGCCATCATCCCCAACGAAAACACGTCGACGCTCATCATGACCGGCGTCGGCAATATCAGCGTCACCGCTACGAACGGCACCTGCACCACGCCGCACTCGGCGACCTACGTCGTCCAGAATCCGACGCCGCACTCGCCATTCATCACCATCCGCACCCAGCCTTCGACCACGACCTCGATTTCCATCTGTCAGGGCACCAGCGTCATTCTCGACTCCGACAGCGCCACCGGCATCCAGTGGTGGAAGGATGGCTCGCCGATCGCCGGCCCGCAGAGCCAGAGTCTGACCGTCAGCGGCTTACCGGTCGGCACATTCACGTACACCGCGCAGCTCAACGCGCTCGGCTGCCATAGCCAGTTCGGCCGCAACATCACCATTACCGTCAACCCGACTCCGTCCACGCCGACCATCACGCCGGGCGGCCCGACCACCTTCTGCCAGGGCGGCGGCGTCACGCTCACCTCGAGCAGCGCCACCGGCAATCAGTGGAACCTCAACGGCAACCCGATCGGCGGAGCCACCGGCAACAGCTACAGCGCCACCGCGAGCGGCAGCTACACCGTGACCGTGACCAACGGCTTCAACTGCAGCGCCACCTCGGCGGCGACCACGGTCACCGTCAACCCGCTCCCGGCCACGCCGACGATCACCCCCGGCGGTCCGACCACGTTCTGCCAGGGCGGCAGCGTCACGCTCACATCGAGCAGCGCCACCGGCAACCAGTGGTTCCTCAACGGCAACCCGATCGGCGGAGCCACCAACCAGACCTTCCCGGCCAACGCCTCCGGCAGTTACACGGTCAAGGTCACGGACGTCAACTCCTGCACCAGCGCGGCGTCGGCTGCGACGGTCGTCACCGTCAATCCGAATCCGAACGCTACGATCACCGCTCCGTCCAGCGTCGTTACGAGCTCGACCGGCAACGTGGCCTCGGTCGCCAACGCCGGAGCGGGCGCGACCTACGCCTGGTCGATCACCAACGGAACGATCACTGGCGGTAACAACACGCCGAGCATCACCTTCACCGCGGGTGCGGCTCCTCCGGGCACGCTGACCCTCAACGTCACCGTGACCACGAGCAACGGCTGCAGCGATACGAAGTCGGCCATCGTCAACCGCGTTCTCCCGACCGTCACCGTGACCTCGGTCTCGCCGAACTTCGGCACCGTCACCGGCGGCACCAGCGTCACCATCAACGGCACGAACTTCGCCGCCGGCGCCACCGTCACCTTCGGCGGCACGGCCGCGACGAACGTCGTAGTCGTCAGCGCGATCAAGATCACCGCCAAGACGCCGGCGCACGCCGCCGGTGCGGTCAACGTCACCGTGACGAACACCGACACCTCGACCGGCACGCTGACCAGCGGCTACTCGTATCAGGCCCAGGTCTTCGATCCGAACGGCGACGGCACGATCGATCCGGCCGACATCTTCTTCCTGATCAATTACCTCTTCACCGGCGGCCCGCCGCCGCACGGCCCGGCAGGCGTCCTTTCCGGCGATGCGAACGGAGACGGCGTCGTCGATCCGGCCGACATCTTCTATGTAGTCAACTTCCTCTTCCTCGGCGGACAGAAGCCGAACCGTCCGGGTTCGATCGATAACAACCCGAGCGCAATGGCCATTAACGCCGCTCCTGAAATTGCCGGTTCGATCACGCTCGGCACGCCGGTCCTTCGCGCCGGTCACTACTTCGTCCCGGTCGTGATGACCAGCCGCGGCTCGGCCGCGCCGCAGTCGATGTCGCTGAAGCTTCACGTCGGCGGTGATGCCGCGGTCGGCGACGTCATCATCCGCCGCGCCGGTGCCGCGAAAGACATCCCGACGGTCTTCGAGACGTCGCGCCGTTCGGGCAACGACGTCTCGTACCTCGTTGCCTACGATCCGCGCGGGATCTCGTTCGACGAGTCGCGCTCGGCCGTCGTCGCGGAAATCGAGATCGCCGGTGCGGGCGCCGACCTCTCCGTCAGCATCGATCCGCTTCTGACGATGCTGAGCAATCAGGGCGGAACGATCAAAGCCACTGTGGGCAATGGACACCTCGAAGTACGCGGGACGGCAGCCCGTGGCGATTCGTCGCCGCGGCCTCGCACGCCCGGTCATGAAGTGAATTAGGGCAGGGAGAGAACGGATGAAATTGCACGCAAAGTCTTTGCAGGTCATTTGCGCCACGGCTTTCGTGAGCCTTCTGGCGGGTCTTCTCACCGCCGGGCCGGCGCCGCCGCTGCCGGCGGACGTCGTCACCGTGGGAATCGTGAACGGAGCACAATTCAGCGTCGTTGATGTTCCGGTGTTCATCCGCGACACATCCCTGACGCCTCTCGGCCTCGATCAGCCGCCGGGATCGCGCATTCAGTCGTACAGCCTCAAGGTGAACTACGCTCCGGCGTCCGCGGTCCAATCGATCACATTTACGCGCGCCGGCATCACCGCACCATTGACGCCGACGTTCGAAAGCAGCCCCGCCAGCGCCGGAGCGATCTCGCTCCTCGATACGTTTCAGGAGTCGACGAATCTGATTCCGTTCACGTTGAACGGTCTGCCGCCGGGCAATCAGGTCGCTCATCTCCAGGTCCAACTTTCGCCGACGGCGACGGTCGGCACGGTCATCACGCTGACGCTCGACCCGACGCTCACGCAGCTCACCGACGAAGCAGGACATCCTGCAACGATCGAAACCACCGCCAACGCCAGACTTGCGCTGGTCAACGGCTCCATCACCGTCGTTCCGGCCGTTCCGGCGATGTCGCATCTCGTCCTGCTTCTGCTGGCCGCGGTTCTCGCCGTGGCCGGTCTGAGGTTCTTCCGTTCGTAATGAATCCGGTGTGCACGTGCGGCTTTAGGCCGCACGTGCATCGCCGAGAATCGATATCCCGCCGAGGATCCCCTTAATGACCCCCAAGCAATGCCGCAACACGCTGTTCGCAGTCGCTTTTCTTTCCCTCCTTGCCACCATCCCCGCCGTCGCCCAGGATGCGGTGACTGTTCAGACCGTGACGGCCAGCAGCAACACCGTCGACGTTCCGGTGTTCATTCGCGATGCGGCCGGCACTCCGCTCGGCATGGACAGACCGGCCGGTTCGAAGATCCAGTCGATCAGCATTCGCGTCACCTACGCGCCGGCGTCTGCGGTGCAGTCGGTCACGTTCACCCGCGCCGGCATTACGGCAGGGCTCACGCCGGTCTCCGAATTCATGCCTGCTTCGTCGGGCGCGATTTCGATTCTCATGACGTTCGATGAATCGACCAATCCGATTCCGTTCACGTTGAACGCGCCGCCGCCGGGAGATCAGGTCGCACACCTCTCCTTCACACTCTCTCCATCAGCGGCTCCCGGAAGTTCGATCACGTTGACGCTCGACCCGTCGCTCACGCAGCTCACCGACCAGGCAGGCACCGGAGCGACGAAGGAGTCGAGCGGCGCTGGCAATCTCACCCTCACCAATGGCGCGATCAACATCCCCAATCTGACGCTCGACGTCCTTCCCAGCAGCCGCGTGATCGGAGTTGGCGACTCGACGACGTACGCGGTGCAGACCAGCGCAAACGTCGGGTCGAACACCACCGTGACGTTGTCGCTATCGAATCCGGCCATCGCCGCGATGCCGGCGTCGGTGGACATCCCTGCCGGCTCTCATTCTGCGAATTTCACCGTGGTCGGTTCCGCAGTCGGTTCGGCCACGATCACCGCTTCGCTTCCGGCAGGGCTTGGCGGCGCGAACGCAACCGCCGAGTTGACCGTCAATCCGGCCACGACTCCCTGCACGACGCCGTCGGCCCCGGTCATCACCGGCCCTGCCACCGCGGATACCAACGCGCAGTACACGATCACATGGCCCGCGGTCACCGGTGCCACCGGCTATGCCGTCGATGAATCGACCGACGCGAACTTCCTGACCGTCACCTCCAAGGACGTCACGACGACGTCCACCTCGTTCACGCACGCGGCCGCAAATCGCTACTACTACCGCGTCCGGGCTCGCAATCAGAGCACCGGCTGCAACACGGCCTCGATCTCCTCGAACACCGTCTCGGTGCTCGTCAGCGTTCCACCGGTCGCGCAGACGCGGATTCTTCCCGTCGTCGGTTCCGTCCCCGGCAGTTTCGGCGCGAACTTCAAGACGTCCGTGCAGCTTTACAACGCAAAGAGCAGCGCGATCTCCGGCAAGTTTGTCTTTCACGTGCAGGCGGTGTCGGGATCGTCCGGCGATCCGTCGTTGGCGTATTCGATTCCGGCCGGCAAGAGCCTTTCCTATGCCGACCTTCTCCCGGCCATGGGTATCGCCAGCGGCCTCGGAAGCGCCGACATCATCGCCGACGCCGGCTCGGCGTTCCCCGTAACGCTCGTCCGCGTCTTCAACGACGCCGGCGCGGCGGGAACGACCGGCCTCGCGCTCGAGCCGATGGCGCCATCCGAGGCGCTGCAGAACGGCGACACCGGAGTGTTGATTGCTCCCGCCGACACGCGCTTCCGCATCAACATCGGCGTGCGCACGCTGGAGCAGGGTGTGGGCTTCAACCTGACCGTTCGCAACAAAGACGGCGTGGTCGTGAAGACGACGTCGAAGAGTTTCGGCGCGACGTTCTTCCGCCAGATCGGATCGACCGAGATGCTTGACGGCTACGTCCTCGTGGGCGGCGAAACGATCACGATCCAGCTCACGTCCGGAAGCGCCTTCATTTACGGTTCGACGACCGACAATACCACGCAGGATCCGAGCGTGCAGTTCGCGAAGAAGGTGGAGTAAAGCGTTCTAACCACAGAGGCACAGAGGGCACAGAGATCACCTCTGTGTCCTCTGTGGTTCAAATCACTTCGGCGGCGGATCGGTTAGAAATCCAACCTTCTTCGCGCCCGCTTCGTGCGCGGCGTCCATCGCTTCGACGGCGCGGTCGAACGGCACCGTGTCGTCGGCGTTGATGAAGACGACGCGGTCGGCGACGTTGGGACGCGACAGCATCTGTTGCGCGATCGCGTCGCGAAGCGCTTTGACGTCGGCCAGCTTCTGCGTGTTGAGGTAAATCCCGTCCGTGCGGACGGTGATGACGAGCTGATTCTGTTCCGAGGGCGGCGGCGCGCCGGTCACCTCGACCTTGGGCGGCACCTCGACGTCTAGTCCCATCTGCAGGATCGGCGTAGCCACCATGAAGATGATGAGCAGCACCAGCACCACGTCGACCAGCGGCGTGATGTTGATTTCGGATCGAACTCCCTGGCCGGAGCCAGCGGACATGGACATTTCGTTACCTCACGGCTCTCATTTGGCCTGTTGCGCGATCTGTTTCCCGGCCATCTGGTTCTCGGTCAGGAACGAGACGGCGGTGAATTCGGCGTCGTTCGCGGCCTTCATCACCATGCGCACCTTCCCGAAGTTGATGCGTTTGTCGGCTTTCACCATCACGTTGCGGCCGGCGTTCTTGTCGTGCTCCGCCTTCATGTAGCGCGGGAGATCGCGATCGGGAATCCAGTCCTGGCCGATGAACACGGTGCCGTCCTGCTTGATCGACACGATGAGGTCGGACTCCTTGCCCGGCTTCTTCTCCGAATGCGCGCCTTGCGGCAGAGCCACGTCGACGCCCGACTGCAGCATCGGCGTGACCACCATGAAGATGATCAGCAGCACGAGACAGACGTCGACCAGCGGCGTGACGTTGATGTCTCCTTTGACTTCGTCGGGGCTTCCGCCCCCGGCGCCGAATGCCATCCTCGACTCCTAGCGGACCGTCGCCGCGCCGGCGCGGACGCGCGCCTCGTTCTTGATGAAGTAGTCGATGAGTTGGGATGACGAGTTCGACATCTCCACCTGAAAGCGCTCCACCTTGTTGAGGAAGTAGTTGTAGAGCCACACGGCCGGGATGGCCACGAACAGTCCGAAGGCGGTCGTGACCAGCGCTTCAGCGATACCGGCCGACACGGCGCCGAGGCCGCCCGAGCCGCTGATGGCCATGCCCTGGAAGGCGTGGATGATGCCGGCCACGGTGCCGAACAGGCCGACGAACGGCGCGGTGGTGGAGATCGTGGCCAGGTTGCCGAGGCCCTTCTTCATTTCCGCGGTGGTCATGAGCGACTCGCGTTCGATGGCCCGTTGCCCCGAGGCCACGATGTCGAAGTCGTCGGGCAGTGCTTGCGTCGTCTCGTACTGGAACTCGGTCAGTCCCGCGCGCAGCACGCGCGCCAGATGCGAGTGGCGGTAGCGCTTGTCGGCCGTGAGCGTGATCGCTTCCTCCAGCTTGTGCTGCTTGAGCAGCGGCGTGACGCCGAGAGCGATACCGAGCGATTCGCGTTTGGCGCGCTGAAAACGGATCAGCCGTTCGATGGCGATCGTCAGCGACCAGATCGACATCAGCGCCAGGACCACGACGACGCCTTTTGCGACCCAGTTCATCGTCGCCCACATTCCGAGGAGGCTGAAATTGCTGTTCATCCCTTCCATGTACTTCTCCTTATTGCAAAGTGAAATTCACCGTGAGCGTGAAAATGACCGGAACCGGCTGGCCATTGAGGCGTCCCGGTTCGAACTTCCAGCGTTTGACGGCGTCGATGGCCGATTGATCGAGTCCGAGCGGCAGACCTTTTAGCACGCGTACGTCGGTGACGTTGCCATCGCGGTCGATGATGGTTTCGAGAATGACGATGCCCTGAATTCGGGCTTTGCGCGCAACGTCGGGGTAGACCGGCTCGACCCGTTTGACGGCGCGTGGCGCCATGACGTCACCGCCGACGCGCATCGGCTTGTCGCCGGTGCCGCCGACCTGTCCGCCGAGTTGTCCGCCCAGCGTGCCGCCGAGCGTTCCGCCGACGACCCCTCCCACCACGCCGCCGACCACACCGCCAACCTGCCCGCCCACGACGCCGCCTTCCTGGCCGCCGGTCGTATCCGTCGGAACGTTCTCCACGTGCGGCACTTCATGCGGCGTCTGCGTCGGCTGGTGAAACGTCTGATGCGTCGGTTCCACATGCTGCACGTGCGGAGTCGACGATGCGTGCGATGCCGCGGGAGGCGGCGGGGGAGGAGGCGGTGGCGGCGCGGAAACGACGAAGGCCTGAATCGGCTTGGTGATGATCTCCGGGTTTTTCTTGACGTAAAGCCCGGCCGCGACGATGGCGCCGATGATCACCAGGTGCAGGACGGCGGAGATGAGCACCGTCACCCATCCACCTTTTTTCTTGTCCTTGCCAGCAGATTCGATCAGGACATCGTCAAACATGACAGCCACCTCGTCGGGATACGGCTGTGCTCTTCAGGGTTGATGCCAAGTAAGGCGATTCGCGGCCTTCATTCAAAATTTACACGGACACGGCTGCTTTTGCGCGCACGGGATGCATACCATTGCCGCCCCGATGTCATCCGCAGCAGACATAGATCCCCTGACCGCGCCTGGATTGACTGACGTCGCGTTGCCGGCGCCGGTTCCGCTGACTGCGCCCATTTCCGTTCCGCTCTTCGATCGCGAGCTGAGTGCGCTCGCATTCAACGAACGCGTTCTTGCGGAAGCGCGAAATCCTTCCGTTCCTCTTCTGGAACGGGTGAAGTTCCTCAGCATCTGCGCGCACAACCTCGACGAGTTCTTCATGATCCGCGTCGGCGAGATCCGCGATCTCATCGCCGCGAATGTCGCCGCCGACTCGCGCGGCACCGGATTGAAACGGCTTCAGGCCGTGCGCGACGGCGCCCGCTCGCTCCTGCGCGAGATCTATCGATGCCTCGGCGACGAGCTGCTTCCGGCCCTGTCCAAAGAAGGCATCCGCGTGGAGTTGGTCGCGGACCTCGGCAAGAAGGAGCGCAACTTCGTCGAGGAGTATTTCTGCCGCGACCTCGAGCCGATTCTGACGCCGCTGGCCATCGATCCCGCTCATCCGTTTCCGTTCATCGCCAACCTTTCGCTCAATCTGGCGCTGCAACTGGAGTCCGAGCGCGGCGAGAAGCATGTGGCCATCATCAAGATTCCGGAATCCGTTCCCCGCCTCGTGCCGATGCCCGAGAAGACGCGCTTCGTGCTGCTCGAAGACGTCATCTCATCGCACGTCCATCGCTTCTTTCCCGGCCTGAAGGTGCTCCGTTCCGCCGCCTTCCGCGTCATCCGCAACTCCGACCTCGACATCAAAGAAGAGGACATGCAGGACCTCCTCAAAAGCATCGAGATCGAGTTGCGGCGCCGCGAGCGGCGGGAGGTGGTCTGGCTGGAGATCGAAAAGGGCGGCGACGATCCGCTGCTGGCGTTGCTCGCCGGCGCGACCGATTCATCGCCCGACGACATCTTCTTCGCTCCGGGTCCGCTGAAACTCGGCGATTTCCAGCAGCTCTACACGCAGACGGACAAGCCCGCGCTCAAAGAGACGCCGTTCAATCCGCGCATGCCGGCGGAACTGGCCACCAGCGACGACATCTTCGCCATCATCCGCCGCGGCGATCTGCTCTTGCACCGTCCGTACGACTCGTTCACCGCGGTCATCGAATTCGTGCAGACCGCGACCGAAGATCCTGACGTCGTGGCCATCAAACAGACGCTGTATCGCACCGATCCGGGATCGCCGATCATCGCCGCTCTTTCGGCAGCGGCGCGGGCGGGGAAGCAGGTCACCGCGGTCGTCGAGCTGCAGGCGCGGTTCGATGAGCGGAAGAACATCACCTGGGCGCGGACGCTGGAAGAGGCGGGCGTGCAGGTCGTCTACGGAATCGTCGGCTACAAAACGCACTGCAAGGTCTGTCTCATCGTCCGCCGGGAAGCGGGTGAACTGCGGCGCTACGTTCATCTCTCCACCGGCAACTACAACGCCGTGACGGGACGGCTGTACACGGACGTCGATCTCTTCACCTGCGATCGGCATTTCGGCGCCGACGCCGCGCAGCTCATGAATCTGCTCACCGGTTTCAGCGTGGCCGGCGTGCAGGAGCTCGTGGAGACGAAGGGCAGCACGCTGCGCTGGCGCGACTTCGTGGTCTCGCCGATCGACTATCAGCGTTGGACGATCCGGATGATCGATCGCGAAGCGCAGAACGCCGCCGAGGGAAAGCCGGCTTTCATCGTCGCAAAGATGAACGCGCTTGCCGATCCGGCCGTCATCGAGGCGCTCTACCGCGCCAGCCGGGCCGGCGTGCAGATCGATCTGCTCGTACGCGGCATCTGCTGCCTGGTCCCTGGGATTTCGGGTGTCAGCGAGAACATCCGCGTGATCTCGATCATCGACCGCTTCCTCGAGCACGCGCGCATTTTCCGTTTCGCCAACGGCGGCGAGCCCGAGGTCTGGATCTCCAGCGGCGACTGGATGCCGCGCAATTTCCTTCGCCGCATCGAAACGACGTTTCCCGTACACGACGACGCGGTGGCCAAGCGGATCAGCGAACAGATCCTGCACATTGGGCTGGCCGACAACGTGAAGAGCTGGACACTGGAGCCCGACGGCAGTTACCGCCGCCGCACGCCCGGCGACCAGCGCCCGATCCGCAGCCAGGAAATGTTCATCAGCATCGCACGCGCCGATTCCGTGAGCGTCGGTTCGTACGAGGAGAGCATCCGCCATCCGGCCTCGATCCGCCGCAAAGCGAAGAAAAAGAAGAAGCATTGAAAGAAGGGAAGAGCATGGAACCGCACGATCTCCTGCCGAAACGCGTCGCCAATTACATCCACGACATCGGAGTCCGTTCCCTCGATCATCTCGCCGAACATTTTGAAGCCCCGGCCCCTCCCGCAACGCCCGAGGGCGAAAACGCAGCCGCGCCGCTGCCCGCAAACGCAATTCAGACGCTGGTGCAGCACTGGAAGGGCATGGCCCCCGAAGACAAGGAGCAGTTCGTGGAGCGCGTCTCCGCATCGGTGATGGAGATGATCGTCGCCTCCGCCACGCTCCCCCTCGGCCTGAAAGTCGGAAAAAAGACCGTGAAGGTGGCCAGGAAGGTGATTCGCAAGCAGGTCAAGAAGGTGCGCAAAGCGGCGAAGCCGCCGAAGGCCCCGAAGGTTGCGAAGAAGGACGACGGGAAAAAGAAAAAGAAGAAGTGACCTTCTCAGCCGTCCCGAGCCTCACCAGCACAGACAAGAGTGTCTGTACTTTGGCAAGATGCACTGATGTTGATGCTCGCCGGAAATCGTGTTCACTTCCGCCGCAGAACCCGCGGCGGAAGCATCCACTCCAGTTGCGCGGTGCCGCCGACGAAGAGGCGGATGCCGTAGCAGCCGCCTTTCTTCAACTCGATCGCGCCGTCGGCGCTCATCTTCGTCATCGCCAGCATCGCCTTCGACAGGTTCGGCTCGTGTCCGACACAGATGATTCTTCGCGCTTCGCTTCCGTCGATCAGCGCGCGGAAATCGTCGGCCGTTGCATCCGGCCTGAGCGCGTCGGACGTTTTAAAGATGATCGACGAGCCGTACGCTTTCTCCACCCACTCGGCCGTCTCCACGCAGCGGATCAGCGGACTCGAATAGATCACCTCCGCCTTCGGAAAGCGCTTCTCCAGCCCGCGGCCGATCTGCTTCATGCGCCGGTTGCCGGTCTCGGTGAGGATGCGCGCGTCGTCATCGGCGCGCGCGCCGTGCGGTTCGGCGATACCGTGCCGCAGCAGGACGATGAATTTCTCGTTGTCTGTCATCTGGCCTCGAATCGAACTTCCACGTCGAATAGTTGCGCGAAGTATTTGGCGCGTTTCCTGGCGCTCGCAATCTCGACCGACGCATCCGACCTCGTGCGCACCGTGAAGAGAGCCTGATCGCGGCGTACGCGCACCGCCACGTCGCGCACCGAGCCGCGATGTCCGCGATCGAGCCCCTCGGCGATGCGCAGGATGGCTGCGAGCTTCTCCACGTCCTGCTGCTGCGTCGGCGTCAGCTCCGCGAAGTTCTCATGACCGGCCTCGGGCGTCGATTTGCGGTAATAGCGCGCCGCGTTGGCGATGATCAGGATCTCTTCGTCCGTGAAGCCGCGCAGATCGGCGTGGCGGATGAGGTAGTAGCTGTGTTTGTGATGCGCGCGGTCGCTCACGTGCAGCCCCGCTTCGTGCAGCAGCGCGGCCGATTCGAGCAGCGCCGTCATCTGGTGCTCGAGCGCGTGCAGCGGCTTGGTCTGGTCGAAGATGCGCGAGGCGAGTTTGGCGACGTGCATCCCGTGCTTGAGATCGCAGTCGGTGCGTTGCGCGAGGGAAAGCACGGACGTTTGGCGCAGCGATCCGCCGCTCTCTTCCGATTCTTCCAACGCGGCCACGCGGCTTTCGAGCATCCCTTCGCGCATCGCCACCGGGCAGGCCAGCAAGTCGTCGATCCGGAACACTTCGAGGAGCGTGTCCAGCACGATCGCGCCGGCCAGAACGCTGGTGGCGCGCGGTAAGTCAAGTCCGAATCGTTCCGCGCGCTCCGCGGCAGACATCGACGCAAGCAGCGGAATCAGCTCGGACACCGAAGCGCGCGACAGCCGCCGCAAGCCGTGCGCCGTGGCTGTCGTTTCGCTCGCGGTGGCCATCGTGGCCAGCGTCTGGATCGTGCCCGATGTTCCGACGCAGAGATCGACGCCGAGGCGGAGAATGCGGCGGCGAAGTTTGCCGATGCGCTCTTCGACGTGCCTGCGGCACTGCTCAACCGCGCGCGGTGCGGGCGTCCCGATCAGACCGTAGCGTTGCGCCAGCCGAAGCGCGCCCAGCGGCTCGCTGCGCGTCAGGTACGTTTCGTCCGCGGTGCCGACGATCAACTCTACGCTTCCACCGCCGATGTCGATGCAGAGCGCTGTCTGTCCGTCCACCTCGACGGCCGATCGCACCGCGCGAAGGATGTAGTCCGCCTCCTCCTCGCCCGAGATCACGCGCACTTTCACGCCCGTCTCTTCTTTCACCCGCCGCAGAAAATCGCGGCGATTCGGAGCCTCGCGAACGGCGCTGGTGGCGACGGCGCAAATTTCGTCGACGTTCCACTTCGCCGCGATTTCCGCCATCTGCTTGATCGTCGCTACGCCGCGGTCGATCGCTTCGCCGGTGAGCGGCTGTCCGTCGAGACTGGCCAGCCCGAGCTGCACCATCTCCTTCTCGCGGTCGACGACGCGATAGCCACGCTCGCGCGTTTCCGCCACGATCATGTGAATCGAGTTCGTTCCGACGTCGATTGCGGCGATCCGCCGCGGTTTCGTGGCCATGTCGTTGCGGAGTATCTGCGCTCGGAGCCTTCCGCGGTGGAAAGACTATGCAAAATGCAGGTGAAGCGGCCGCGCCTGGAGGAGAATCGGCGGATGAAAACGAATGTGCACCGAATCGAACCGGGCAGCAAGGTCCGCATCGACGACCTCGACCCCGATGCGAAGCCGTTGTGCGAGGACAAGTCCGAGGGGAAGGAAAAGAGCGCCGCGATCGAGGAACGGCTCGGCAAGCTGCAGGAGCTGCTCTACGCGGAGCACATCCACAAAATCCTGATCGTCCTGCAGGGGATGGATACCTCCGGCAAGGACGGCACGGTACGGCACGTGATGAGCGGCGTCAGCCCGGCCGGCGTGCGCGTGGTGTCATTCAAGAAGCCTAGCCCTGAGGAGCTCGATCACGATTTCATCTGGCGCGTCCACGCCAAGACGCCGGGCAACGGCGAGATCGCGGTCTTCAATCGCAGCCACTACGAAGACGTGCTCGTCGTCCGCGTTCACGAGCTGGTCAAGGAAAAGGTCTGGCGCAAACGCTACGACCAGATCAACGCGTTCGAAGAGACGCTGGCCGCCGCCGGCACGGTGATCCTCAAGTTCTTCCTCCATATCAGCAAGGCAGAACAGCGCAAGCGCCTGCAGGAACGCATCGACGATCCCACCAAACACTGGAAGTTCCAGCACGGCGATCTCGACGAACGAAAGCTGTGGGACGACTACATGCGCGCGTACGAAGAGGTGCTGGAGAAAACGTCGACGAAGCACGCGCCGTGGTACGCGATCCCCTCCGATGCGAAGTGGTACCGCAACCTGGTCATCGGCGCCGTCATCGTGGAAACGCTGGAGTCGCTCGGGATGGAGTACCCGAAGGTGGATTTGTCGAAGGAAGTCGTCGAGTGAAGTTCTACTCGCTCTTCGGACCGAGAGTCTTCGCCGGTGCCTTCTCGATCGTGACCGTGTTCCGCGGCGCTTCGAGGACCAGCCCTTCCTTCAGCGCGAAATCCTCGAGGGCTTGATCGGCGAGCGCTTTCTGCTCGTGTTCCTGCATCTCGATCTCGCCGGAGTTGAGGGTGTCGCGGGCCACGCGCGCGCGGCCGGCGGCCTTTTCGCGCTCTTCTTCGACCATGTCGTGCAGGCGATTGAGCGTGTCGCCGGAACCGCCGATCTGCGAGACCATTCCGGCGGCCATTTCGTTGAGCTCCGCGGTGGCGCGCTTGATCTTCAGATCGTCGATGCTGTTCTTCAGCGACTGCAGCTTGGCCTGAGCCGCCTTCACCGACACATCACGCGCCCGCAATAACTCCTTGTACGTCGCCTCCGCCGATTCGAGCTGCGTGCGGTTTTCGACCAGCTCGCGCTGCACAGTCTGGAGGCGAAGCGCCTGCTGGCTGGCCAGATCGCGGTTGCCGGCGCGCAGGTTCGCGGCCGTCTTCGCGCGAAGCTCGCGCTCTTCCTGCTCCAGCCGTTTGACCTGCGTCATCAGCCGTTCGCAGAGTCCGGCGTGCGCGGCCAGACCCTGGTTGTAGTTCGCGATCTGCTTGCGGATGTTTTCCTTCTCCACGGCGAGCAGCGCCTCGGGATTCTGACGCTCGATCCCGCCGATGAAGAGGTTCAGGAAGCCGCGAAAGAGGTTGGCGATTCGTCGAAACATGCTTGGTCTCCCACTCGAATGCGGAGATCGTACCGCTCATTCACGTCGAATTTACCCGTGCCGCAAGCAAACAGGACCGCTTCAGCCTACCATCCGCGCAACACAAGGAGGCTTTGCAGGAAATGAGGATTCGCAACTCAGCAGCCTGTTTCATCGCAGCGGTGATGATTACCGCCAGCGCAGTCGCGCAGGTCACACCCGCCGCCGGTTACACACCGCCGGACGACACTCCCAAGTTCAACGTCGGCGCGGTGATTTTCGGTGACTACACGTACGTCGAATCGCCCGAGGCGAAGGACGCGGACGGCAACAAGATCAACAACAGCTCGTTCAACGTCACCCGCGCGTACATCAACATCACCGGCAACCTCAATCACCTGATCGCCTTCCGGATCACGCCGGACATCTCGCGCGAGACGAGCGCCGGCGCGTCGCTCAGCGGCAGCCAGCTCTTCCGCCTCAAGTACGCCTACGCGCAGTTGAACCTCGACGACTGGACGACGAAGGGCTCCTGGGTGCGAGCCGGCGTTCAGCAGACTCCCTACACCGACTACACGGAAGGCATCTATCGCTACCGCTTTCAGGGACAGATCTTCGCGGAGCGCACGACGGGGCTTCCTTCGTCTGACGCCGGCCTGTCCGGCCACTACAACTTCAACGGCAACTACGGCGACGTCCACGCCGGCTTCTACAACGGCGAGGGTTACACGAAGGCGGAGACGAATAACGAGAAGGCCTTCATGGTGCGCGGCACCGTGCGTCCGTTCCCGCTCGGCGGCGTGATGCTGAAGGGCCTTCGCCTGACGGCCTTCGTCGACGAGGATCATTACGTCGAAGGCGCGAAGCGCGAACGCACGATCGGTCAGGTCACGTACGAGCATCCGCTCGTCAACGCCGGACTCGATGTGCTGCGCGGCAAGGACCGCACCTCGGCGACCAAGCCGCAGATCAGCGAAAAAGGGTGGTCGATCTGGGTCACGCCGAAGCTCGGCACGAAAGGGTGGGAGGCGCTGATCCGCCACGACGATTACCTGCCGAACGACGCCATCCACTCGCAAAAGCAGAAGCGCGACATCGACGGCATCGCCTACTGGGTCCCGAACCTGAGTGGCAAGTCCGCGGCGATCCTCTTCGACCGCGACTCGCTGAAGCGCACCGGACTGACGCCCGCGGCTCCGAACACGACGAACTACGAAGTGAAGATGCTCATCTCGTTCTAACCAACCTTCGACGGAGATAAAAAATGAAGAAGCTGTTCTTCGCGGCCATCGCGCTGCTAGCGACTGCTCTATCCGCACAAACGATGAAGATCAACGGCGCCGGCGCCACGTTCCCCAATCCGATCTACACGAAGTGGTTCGACCAGTACCACAACGCGCATCCGAACGTGGAGATCAACTACCAGTCGATCGGCTCCGGCGGCGGCATCCGCCAGCTCTCCGCCGGCACCGTTTTCTTCGGCGCCTCGGACGGTCCGATGACGAACGATCAGATCACCGCCGCCGGCTTCCGCATCATCCACCTGCCGACGGTCCTCGGTGGCGTGGTGCCGGTCTACAACGTGCCGGAAGTCAGCGCGGAGCTGAAGTTCACCGGCCCAGTCCTCGCGGACATCTTCCTCGGCAAGATCACGAAGTGGAACGACGCCGCCATCCGCGCCACGAATCCCGGCGTGAACCTGCCGAATGCCGACATCACCGTCGTGCACCGCTCCGACGGATCCGGCACGAGCTACATCTGGTGCGATTACCTGTCGAAAGTTTCGGCGGAGTATCGCAAGACGGTCGGCGTCGCGACATCGGTCAACTGGCCTGCCGGCGTCGGCGCGAAAGGCAACGAAGGTGTGGCGGGACTGGTCAAGCAGACGCCCGGCTCGATCGGCTACGTCGAGTTGATCTACGCGCTGCAGAACAAGATCGCGTACGGCGCGGTGCAGAATCTGGCCGGCGAGTGGGTGCGCGCATCGACCGAGACCGTCTCGAACGCCGCATCGGCCGCGGCGAAGAACATGCCGAAGGACTTCCGCGTCTCGATCACGAACGCGCCCGGCCACAACGTCTATCCGATCTCATCGTTCACATGGCTCCTCCTCCAGGAAGCGCCCAAGGACGTCGCGCGATCGCGCACGATGGTCGACTTCATGCGCTGGGCGCTCACCGACGGCCAGCAATTCGCCCCGCAGCTCGGCTACGCGCCGCTGCCGAAGGAAGTTGTGGCGCTGGAGATGGAAGCGCTGAAGAGGGTGCGGCAGTAACCGCTCAGACGATCGCCGCGTGGCCGCCTGCTTCGAGGATGTAAAGCGCCCAGGGGCGCATCCCGAAGTGGGTGGCCATGCGGCGGCGGTCGTCGAGCCAGGCCACGTTCGGAATCGTGAAGCCGGTTTTTTTTCGCGTGAGCACCGCGTCCGGCAACGGCACTTTCGGCGCGCGCGTCAGCAGCTCTTTGCCATTCGCCGACAAAACCGCCGGCGCGATTTTTTGCAGCAGAAACGCGTCGACGAGCGGCACGCGCACTTCGAGCGAGTGAGCCATCGAAGCCCAATCGATGTCGCGCAGGAGTTGATTACGCAGCAGCAGCGACGACTCCATCGCCGCAACGCGCGCGAACGGTGTACCCGGATCGGGCGTGATCGCCTCGCGAACGCGATCGAGCATCTGCAATCGTTCCAGCCCTTCGCATGCTGCGTCCGCGCCGATGATCGAAGCCAGCTCCTCGGCCAGAAAGAGGCCACGCTTCATGAGGTACGCGCCTTCGTACGATGTGCAGTACTGCAAGGTATACGGCGTTTTCGGACTGAAGCGCGCAGGGTCGCGCGCGATGAGAGCGCAGGCGCGGCGGAATGAGGCCGCGATCCGCGGCATGCGCCGGAACGGCCGCACCGCGCGGACGAAACGCGGGATCGTGCGAAACGTCGAGTAGCCGCCGAACAGCTCGTCGCCGCCGGTGCCGGAGAGCGCCACCTTCCATCCCAGCGCCGCCGCCGCTTTGCAGACAAAGTAGGAGTTCAGCCCGTCCAGTGTCGGCTGATCCATCGCATCAAGTGCGCTCGGCAGCTCGTCGCGAAACTCCGCGCGCGAAAGCGTGGCCGTGTGATGCGCTGTTTCGTACTGCCTCGCAACGAGCGCGGCGAGCGGCGTCTCGTCATTCGCCTGTCCGTCGAAGCGCATCGTGATCGTCTGCAGCGGTATGCCGGTTTCCGCCGCCAGCGCGACGATCGAGCCGGAGTCGCGTCCCGCCGAAAGAAACGCGCCGACGGGGACATCCGACACGAGGTGATAGCGCACCGACTCACGAACGCTCTCGGCGATGATCGCCGCACGATCAACATCATCGAACCGTGCTTCCATCGCATCACGCAACACCTGCGCGATCGAAAAGTACGGCCGCGGTTCCGAAGCGCCGTCGCACGTGACCGTCATCCACGTCCCGGCCGGAAGCATGCGGATGTCTTCGTAAATCGTGAACGGTTCCGGAACGTGGCCTCGGAGCAAAAAGCCGGCGACGCCCGCCGGATCGCGCGCTGTTGATACGCGTCCGCCCGCCAGCAGCGCCTTCGCCTGCGAGGCGAAACGAAACGTGCCGCTGTTCGCGTAGTACAGCGGCTTGATTCCATACGGGTCGCGCGCCAGAAAAAGCGTGTTCGTCCGCGCGTCCCAGATCGCCATTGCGAACATCCCGCGGAGTTGCGGCAGCATCGCCGCGCCGAATTTGCGATACATCCTCAGCACGACCTCGCTGTCCGATTCCGTGGCGAACCTATCGTCGCCGCGAAGCTCTTTGTAGTTGTAAATCTCCCCGTTGAACGTCAGCGCGATTTCGCCGTCGACCATCGGCTGGTTCGCGCGATCGCTGACGTCGATGATCGAAAGGCGGCGATGTCCGAATCCAACGCGGCCGTCGCGCGACAGCCAGAGACCCGCCGCATCCGGACCGCGGCTGCGCATCGCCTCGCGCGTCCGCGTCAACTCCTCGACGTCGACCGCCGGCGCGTGGTCGCCGTAAGCAACGATCCCGTTGATCCCGCACATGCGAACCGAAGTCTCGCACGGCCGGTTCGCGTAAACTCCCGCACGTGAAGACGATCGGCATCTCCGCGAAGATCACCTCCGAGGAGGCGCTGCAATTCGCCGCGAAGGTGGCTGCCGATCTCCGCGCGCGAGACTTCGGCGTCTGTCTCGATTACGCCACCGCCGACAAGCTCGGCGATCGCGGCAAGTGCGTGGCCAAGGGCGACCTCGGCAAACACTCCGATCTCTTGATGACCTTCGGCGGCGACGGCACGCTTCTCTCCGTCGCCCGCCATGCTCCCAACAGCATCCCCATCCTCGGCGTGAACATGGGCACTCTCGGATTTCTCACCGAGGTACGCGTGGATGAGTTCCCGGAAGTGCTGGAGAAAGTGCTGGCGGGCGATTACGAAAGCGAACAGCGCGTCGCGTTCGACGTCGCCGTGCGCGGTTCGGGACGCGACCATCGCACGTATCGCGTTCTCAACGACGCCACGATCAACAAGAGCGCGCTGGCCCGCATCATCGAAATGCGCGTCACTGTCGGCGGCGAGTTCATGTCATCCTTTCGCGCCGACGGCCTGATCATCGCCACGCCGACCGGATCGACCGCCTACAACCTCTCCGCCGGCGGCCCGATCATCTATCCAACGATGGGCGCGGTGGTGCTGACGCCGATCTGTCCGCACATGCTGACCAATCGCCCGGTCGTCCTTCCCGACTCGCTCGAAATCCAGGTCGGCATCGCCACCCCGAATCAGGAAATCTTCCTCACACTCGACGGCCAGGAAGGCCTGCCGATCGGCGACCGCGACACGGTGTTGGTGAAAAAGTCGCCGAATCCAGTGACGCTGATCCGCACGCCGAAGAAGAGCTACTTCGACGTGCTGCGGACGAAGTTGAAGTGGGGCGAGGGGTAGCCTGTCATTCAGAGCCGCCGCAGCCGCGTCGCGCGAAGCGCAGAGCGGCGGAGGACGGCGAAGAATCCCCGGCTGCTAACCCGGGTAGGGTGGTGGTGATAATTAAGTCGCGCGATTTTGAAAAGGGGTTATCAGCCGGGGATCCTTCGCCGTCCTACGCTGCTGCGGCTGCGCCTACGCAGCTCCGGCGGTTCTGGATGACACGTCACCGCACCAGCGACGCTTCGTACCGCGCGCGCACGATGCGCACGTAGTCGCGCGTCTCGCGATACGGCGGCACGCCGTTGTACTTCTGCACCGCGCCGGGGCCGGCATTGTAGGCGGCGAGGGTGAGGTCGAGATCGCCGTGGAAGGTGTCGAGGAGCGTGCGCAGGTAGCGAACGCCGCCGAAGACGTTCTGGCGCGCGTCGAAGACATTATCGACGCCGATGAATCGCGCCGTCGCCGGCATGAGCTGCATGATGCCGCCGGCTCCAACGGGTGAAACGGCGGCAGGGTTGTACGCCGATTCGCGCGCCGCGATCGCTGCAACCAGTCGCGGATCGACGCCATGCTGCTTCGAGGCATCGGCGATGAGCGAGGAGAGATACGCCGGCATCGGCGTCGTTACCTGCGCGTTCGAGTTGAACAGCGCCGCGCCGAACGGCGTGTAGTGCAGCGCGGTCCGGATCGAACGCAGCGAGAAAAGCGATTCGCGAATGTCGCCGAAGAAGTGATACGCGGTGATGCCGCGCCGGTCGTTGCGGATCACCACTTTTCCCGTTTGCCGGATGTGCGCCGAGGGAACGTCCGCGGCGCTGAACGAGGCAGCGGAAGCGGAGGCGGCGACGAGCACCGCGGCGAGTGTGAACGGGATGCGCAAGGACTCGGAGCAACGCCCGCCGCGGAACGCGCTATTCCGATACGATTCGCGGATGACGTCCAAGCGATGCGCTGCTGCGCTACTCTTCCTCGCCCTGACCGCCTGCAACATGCCGAGCTCGACCACGAACGCGCCCTCGTCCGAAACGATTTTCGCCGGTGGAATGGTGCTGGCCGGAGCGTCGCAGGCGCCGCAGGCGAACTGGTCGGTGGTCACGGCGAACGGGAAAATCGTCGCCGTCGGACCTGCTGATTCGATCCGCGCCGCGCACCCGAACGCCCGCGTCGTTGACGTGCACGGAACTACGGTCATGCCCGGTCTTACCGACGCGCACGGTCACTTGTACGGACTCGGTCTCTCGCTCGACACAGTCAACGTCATCGGCGCGCCGACCTACGACGAGGTCATCGCGCGCGTGCGCGAGCGCGCGCAACGCGCCGCGCCCGGCGAATGGATTCTCGGCCGCGGCTGGGATCAGAACCGCTGGCCCGACAAGCAGTTCCCTACCGCTGCGCCGCTCGATGCCGCCGTCTCCGATCATCCCGTCTGGATCCGCCGCGTCGATGGACATGCCGGCATCGCCAACACGGCTGCCATGCGCGCGGCCGGAATTACTTCGGAGACGAAGGATCCCGAGGGCGGACGGTTGCTGCGCTATGCTGCCGGCAATCCGACCGGCGTCTTCATCGACGGCGCGATGCACTTGATCGATTCGAAAGTGCCGGCGCCGTCCGCCGAATTGCGCAAATCGCGCGTCCTCGCCGCGGCGCAGAAGATCGCCGAAAACGGCCTCACCGAAATGCACGACGCCGGCGCCGAACAGGCGACGATCACCGCCATCCAGCAGCTCATCGACGAGCACAAGTTCCCGATCCGCGTCTACGTGATGCTCACCGACGAGGCGCCGCTGCTCGATGCCTGGCTGACGCACAAGCCGCTCATCGGCTACGGCGACCGTCTCACCGTCCGCGCGGTGAAGATGTACGCCGACGGCGCCCTCGGCAGCCGCGGCGCTGCCATGCTCGCGCCGTACAGCGACGATCCCAAGAACACCGGACTTCTCGTCACGCGCCCGGAGCACATGCTGGAAGTCGCCCGCCGCGCGCGCGCCGCCGGCTATCAGGCCAACACGCACGCCATCGGCGACCGCGGCGTGCGCGAGGTGCTCGATACCTACGAACAAGCCGGTGCGACTCCCGCGGATCGTTTCCGCGTCGAGCACTTCCAGATCGTCGCGCCGACCGATTTTCCGCGACTCGCGCAGCACGGCATCATCGCGTCGATGCAGCCGACGCATGCGACGTCCGACATGCCGTGGGCCGAAGCGCGCGTCGGTCCCGAGCGCATCAAGGGCGCCTACGCCTGGCGCACCGTCCTCAACTCCGGCGCCCGCCTGGCCCTCGGCTCCGACTTTCCGGTCGAGGATGTGAATCCATTCTTCGGCATCTACAGCGCCGTGACGCGCCAGGACCAGAAAGGCAATCCCCCCGGCGGCTGGTACCCCGACCAGAAGCTCACGCTTCCCGAAGCCATCCGCGGTTTCACCTCGGACGCCGCATTCGCCGCGTTCGAAGAGTCCTCCCGCGGCACCATCGAACCGGGCAAGCTCGCCGACCTCACCATCGTTGAGGGCGATCTCTACGCCGCCCCGCAGTCGCAACTCTTCGCGACGAAGGTCCGCTACACGGTGGTGGGCGGGGAGATGGTGTACACGAGCGTAAAATGACCGCGTGGGAAAAGTACTCGTAGGCGCAACTGCCGAGCAACTCGAAGAGGAAATCGACGGGTTCTTTATGAGGACTGACAAGGTCTGGCGAACGATGGATCGAGTGGCGACGCGCCTTCGTCAGGAGGGCATTCCTCACGCAATCCTCGGCGGGATGTCGCTTGCGCTTCACGGGTATGCACGCGTCACAGCCGACGTCGACATCCTTACCACACGCGACGGCTTGGACATGGTGCATCAACGGCTCGTCGGTCTCGGTTATGTTCTGTCGTTTCCAGGAGCGCGGAAGCGGCTTCGCGACGCGACGACCGGCGTTTCCATCGACTTCGTAACGACTGGCGAGTACCCGGGCGATGGAAAACCGAAGGCGGTCCAGTTTCCCGATCCGTCTGACTCCGTTGATCGCCTCGGGTACAACGTGTTGTCACTGCCACGCGTCATCGAAAGCAAGATCATCACTGGATTGACGGTCCCGCATCGGCAGCTGCGAGATCTCGCGGATGTTCAGGCTTTGATCACAGAGCTACACCTTCCGAGAACATTTGCGGAGCAACTTCACCCGACTGTTCGTGACGAATTTGATCGACTCTGGCGCCTTGCGCAAGTCCACGATCCCGAGTTCGACTAGCCGCTACCTCTCGTGATCCTCAAAGTGAGTGAGCGCGCGGAACTCCTGGTAGCGCTCGTAAACGTCATTCAGCGTGATCTCGCGAAGACGGTCGAGTGAAAACTTCTCGACGGTGAACGACGCCAGGACGCTGCCGAAAATGATGGCGCGGCGGAGATCGCGATCCGTCACCTCGGCGCGCGAAGCGAGGTAGCCGAGGAAGCCGCCGGCGAAGGTGTCGCCGGCGCCGGTGGGATCGAAGACCGCTTCGAGCGGATAGGCGGGCGCGGCGAAGACTGCATCCTTCGTAATCATCATCACGCCGTACTCGCCGCGCTTGACGACGAGCGTCTTCGGCCCGAGGGCCAGGATCTGGCGTGCGCCCTTGATCAGGTTTGCTTCTTCCGTGTACTGCCGCACCTCGGCCTCGTTGATGACGACGAGATCGACTTCGCGCAGGATCCGCGTCAGCGATTCCTTCGCCGTTGCGATCCAGAGATTCATCGTGTCGAGTGCCACGAGCCGCGGACGGCGGCACTGCTTCAGCACGTCGAGTTGAAGATCGGGCTGGATGTTGGCGAGGAACAGCACGTCGGGACTGCGATGCTTTTCGCTCAGCTCCGGCTTGAAATCGGCGAAGACGTTGAGCTGCGTATCGCGCGTCTTGGCGACGTTGAGATCGAACCCATACTCGCCGCTCCAGAAAAAGGTCTTCGCGCCGGCCACGCGCCGCAAGCCATCGAGGTTGACGTTGCGTCCGCGGAAGATGGCCAGATCGTCGTCCGTGAAATCGTCGCCGACCACGGCCACGAGATCGACCTCGGTGAAAAACGACGCGGCAACCGAAAAGTACGTCGCCGATCCACCGAGGCAGCGATCGACTTTCCCGAAAGGCGTTTGAATTGCGTCGAACGCGACGCTGCCAACTACGAGGATGCTCATGAATTCTCCCGAGAAATGTATTTGCTGATGAGGGGCGCCAGCCGGCGCTTCGCTTCCGCCGTCATCGCCGACGGCTGCGTCATGATCGCGTACTGCAGCGCGCTTCCGCAGGGGCAGTCGCGTTTGCGATTTGCGGCCGGGACGATCGAGTTTCGCAGGATCTTCTGCGCGGTCTCGGCGTTTTTGGCGAGATAGGCCAGGACCGTTTCGACGGTCACGTCTTCATGCGACTCATGCCAGCAGTCGTAATCGGTGACGAGGGCCATCGTGGCGTAGCAGATCTCGGCTTCGCGGGAGAGCTTTGCTTCCTGCAGGTTGGTCATGCCGATCACATCGACATTCCATGACCGATAAAGATGCGACTCGGCGCGCGTCGAAAATTGCGGCCCTTCCATGCAGACGTAAACGCCGCCCTCGTGCACGCGCGCGCCCACCTCGCGCGCGACCTTGCTCATCGTCGAGGATGTGGCGGTGCAGATCGGATCGGCGAAACCGACGTGCGCGACGATGCCGTCGCCGAAAAAGGTGTCGGGACGATGGCGCGTGCGGTCGATGAACTGATGCGGGAAGACGATGTCGGTCGGCGCGTACTCCTCTTTCATCGATCCGACGGCGCTCGCGGAGAGGATCGTGTGGACGCCGAGGAGCTTGAAGCCGAAGACGTTCGCGCGATAGTTCAACTCGCTGGGGGAGAGGCGATGGCCGCGGCCGTGGCGGGAGAGAAACGCCACGCGCACGCCGTCGATCTCGCCGATGACATAGGCGTCCGAGGGATCGCCGAACGGCGTCTCGATCCTGCGTTCGTCGAGGACGGTCAGCCCTTCCATCTGGTAGAGGCCGGAGCCGCCGATGATGCCGATGCTTGCGGTGTCGTTCATTTGCGGGGCGCACTTTACTATGTGGCCCCCGACACTCTCGTCTACTCCGCTCCGTGGCGAATCGCTTCAGTTCACCGCAATCGCTTCCGGCTCCAGCGACAACTCCACCTTCCCGTCCGCGTTCACATTCACGAACACGATGTCGCCCGGCTTGAAGGACCCATCGAGCAGCTTCATCGCCAGCGGATCGATAATCAGCTTCTGCAACGCGCGCTTGAGCGGGCGGGCGCCGAAAGCGGGGTCGTAGCCTTCCTTCGCGAGCTGCTCCTTCGCGTGGTCGCTGATCTCGATCGACAGGCCGCGGTCGCCGATCAGCTTCGCCAGCTTGCGTAGCTGAATCTCGATGATCCGCTTGATGTGCTGCATGTCGAGGGCGTGGAAGATGATCACGTCGTCGATGCGGTTGAGAAACTCGGGGCGGAAATGCTTGTGCAGCTCCTCCTCGACCTTGCGCTCCATCTCCGCTTCCTGCTGCGGCGTCTGCATCGACTTCTGATACTCGAAGATGTACTGCGCGCCGACGTTCGACGTCATGATGATGACGGTGTTCTTGAAGTTGACTTCGCGGCCCTTCGAATCGGTCAGCCGCCCGTCATCGAGCACCTGCAGCATCACGTTGAAAACCTCGGGATGCGCTTTCTCGATCTCATCGAAGAGCACGACCGCGTACGGACGGCGGCGAATGGCCTCGGTGAGCTGACCGCCTTCCTCGTAACCGACGTATCCCGGTGGCGCGCCGATCAGGCGCGCTACGGCGTGACGCTCCATGTACTCCGACATGTCGATGCGCACCATGGCGTTCTCGTCGTCGAACAGGAACTCCGCCAGCGCGCGCGCCAGCTCGGTTTTGCCGACGCCGGTCGGACCCATGAAGATGAACGAGCCGATGGGGCGATTCGGATCCTTGAGTCCCGCGCGCGAACGGCGCACGGCGCTGGAGACGGCAGCCACCGCCTCCTCCTGCCCGACCACGCGCTTCTTCAGGTTGTCCTCCATCTTCACCAGCTTCTGGATTTCGGACTCCATCATTCGCGTCACGGGAACGCCGGTCCATTTCGACACGATCTCGGCGATGTCTTCGTCGGTGACTTCCTCGCGCAGCAGCGCGCCCGACTTCTGCATCTCGCCGAGTTTCGCCGACAGCGACTCGAGCTGCTGATTGATCTGCGGAAGCGCTCCGTAACGCAGCTCCGCCGCCTTATTCAGATCGCCCTGGCGCTCGGCGGCGTTCGCGGCTTCGCGCGTCTCTTCGAGTTTCTTCTTCAGCTCGTTGATCTGCGTGATCACGCCCTTCTCGTTTTCCCACTGCGTGCGAAGGGTGGTGATCTTTTCCTGCAGCTCGCTGATCTCGCTATCGATGTCGCCGAGGCGCTGTTTGGAAAGCGCATTGTCCTCGCGGGAAAGCGCCTGCTTTTCGATCTGGAGCTGCGTCATGCGCCGCGTCAGCTCGTCGATCTCCTGCGGCATCGAGGTCAGCTCGATGCGCAGCTTCGACGCCGCTTCATCGATCAGATCGATGGCCTTGTCGGGGAGGAAGCGGTCGGTGATGTAGCGATGCGACAGCGTTGCGGCCGCGACGATGGCCGAGTCCTGAATCTTCACGCCGTGATGAACTTCGTAGCGCTCCTTCAGGCCGCGCAGAATGGCGATCGTGTCCTCGACCGTTGGCTCGCCGACGAACACCGGCTGGAAGCGGCGCTCGAGCGCGGCATCCTTCTCGATGTGCTTCTGATACTCGTTCAGCGTCGTCGCGCCGATCGCGCGCAGCTCGCCGCGGGCCAGCGCCGGCTTGAGCATGTTCGAGGCGTCCATCGCCCCTTCCGCGGCTCCGGCGCCGATGAGCGTGTGCAGCTCGTCGATGAAGAGGATGACGTCGCCCTCGCTCTCCTCGACTTCTTTGATGACCGCCTTCAGCCGATCTTCGAACTCGCCGCGGTACTTCGCGCCGGCGATCATCGCGCCGAGGTCGAGGGCAACCACGCGTTTGTTCTTGAGACCTTCGGGGACATCGCCTTCCATGATGCGACGGGCCAGCCCTTCGACGATGGCCGTCTTGCCGACGCCCGGCTCGCCGATGAGCACGGGATTGTTCTTCGTGCGCCGCGACAGCACCTGGATGACGCGACGGATCTCTTCGTCGCGTCCGATGACGGGATCGAGCTTGCCGCGCCGCGCCAGCTGCGTCAGGTCGCGCGCGTAGCGCTCCAGCGCCTGATACTTATCCTCGGGATTCTGATCCGTGACGCGCTGCGTGCCGCGCACCGACTGCAGCGCCTTCAGCAGCGCGTCGGGAACGGCTCCGTGCCGCGCCAGGATCTTCGCCGCGGTCGATTCTTTCGTCTGCGCGATGGCGAGCAGGAAGTGCTCGGTGGAGACGTATTCGTCGTTGAACTGTGTGGCCGCATTGAATGCGGCGTCGAAAACTTTGCGGAGTGTCGGTCCGATCATCGGCTCCGCGGACGCACCGCCGACGCGCGAGAACTTCGCCACTTCGGCCGCGACTTCGGCTTCGATCTGCCCAGGCTGCAGGCCGAGCTTGGTCAGGATCGGAACGACGATCCCGCCTTCCTGCCGGAGCAACGCGATGAGCAGATGCTCGGGCGTGAACTCCGGGTTCCCCGCGCCACGCGCGAGGTTCTGCGCCTCGGAGACCGCCTCCTGCGCTTTGACTGTAAGCTTATTGAAATTCATACGATTACCTCACCTTGAGTCTGAGAGACTCACATCGTAACCGGCAAAAGTTACCGCTCATTCCGACGTGCAAGAAGAGCGCGCGAAGCTCTAGGTCCGAGCGTTTTGACTGAGGTCGTCGTGTGTCGCGCCAGGGTGATGAGGCTGTACGTGGTGCATCGGTTCAGGCGGGTATCTGACCGGTAGCGTCGTCGCTTGCAACTCCTGAACAGCCCTCACGCCTCGCCAGAGGATCCAGCCGAAGAGGCCGAGGCCGAATATCAACCGCCAGACGTTGGCGAGGTCGATATTGCCCTCGGCGATAAACAGGAGCGCAAATTCACCGAGACAGATCAGCGAGGCCAGGAACATGGCAACAACAGAACGGCCCCACGCCAGAAAACCGAGTAGAACGAGAATCAGTCCGGCCGCAAGATTCAGAGCGATGCCGTCGTCACCTCGGCCGTTGTAAATCACCAGCATCGAGAACAGCACCTGGCAACCGCCGATCACCCAGATGAACCCCAGCGTGTACCGGAGGATTTTGCGCGGATCGCCCTCCGATCCCGGAAGCGGATGTCCGTTGCGGGTGATGTACAGCATGGGGATGCCGGTCGGTCCGTACTCGAGCCACACACACAACACGCTATGGTCGCGCAACGTGTACTCGACGCGGTTCAAAAGCGCCGCCCGGTCGGGGTTGCCGATCTGAACGCCGTCGAGCCGCAACACGATCTCGCTCCAGGTCCGCGTGCGGGTAACGACCAGCCGTTTCGGCCCGTGCGGCTCGATCGGATAGCGCTTCGTGAAAAGCACGACAAAAGTATAGGACGCGAACGTTGCGTCGTCCTCCGGCCGGACCTAGATTGGCGCGGCTAGGGAGGAACTGTAATGACTCGTCATCTCGTCCTTCTGCTGTCGCTGGTGGTCGTTCTGTCTTGCGCAAAGAAAGAGGCCACGACAACGACGCAAGCTGCTCCCGCTCCGGAGACCACTTCATCCGCGGTAACGACTTCCTCTGCTTCCGCGACGTCGTCAACACCGCCCGCTGCACCTCCTGCCGCGGCAACGACATCCTCCGGTATCGCCTCGGCGGACGGCGAGAAGGCGGGAACGCGCGTGGACGTGATGGAGTTGAAGCGCGGCAGCGGAGGCACAGTCACTCTGAAGATGGCCTTCGTCAACGATTCGGACAAGGCCATCGGATTCGGTTACAACTTCGCCGATCCCGATCACCAGATCCGCGACCATGGAAGCATCGGCGCCGTGCAACTCGTCGATCCCGTCGGAAAGAAAAAATACTTCGTTGCGCGTGACGCCGACGGAAAGTGTGTCTGCAGCACGGGCATCCCTGACGTTGCGCCGCACTCGCGCCTGTCGCTGTGGGCGAAGTTTCCCGCACCGCCGGATGACGTGCAGAAGATCTCGATCGTCATCCCGCATTTTCAGCCGCTCGACGACGTGACGATCAGCCACTGACGATGAACGCGAAATTGCTCGCGATCCCGTTCGTCCTCGCGGCGCTCGCCGCACACGCCGATGACCGTCAGCCGGTCGACAACGATCCCGGTCCGCCGTACCAGTTCAAGATCGTCGACCTCGTCTATCGCGTAGAGAGCATCGGCGGAGTCGTGCAGGACATCGAGATCAAAGAGACGCCGACCGAGGTGCGCGTCGATATGGCCGCGGACGTGTTGTTCGATTTCGATAAGGCCGATCTCCTTCCGAAAGCCGATGAGACGCTGCAGAAGGCCGCCGATTTCATTCGCGAGCGCGCCAAAGGCGGCGCCGTTCGGATCGAAGGGCATACCGACGCGAAAGGCAACGACGCCTACAACCAGAAGCTGTCCGAACGGCGCGCGGCCTCCGTGAAGAGCTGGTTCGTCGCGCACGGATTGAGCAACATGAAGTTTTCGACGGAGGGCTTCGGCGCGAAAAAACCGGTCGCGCCGAATACCAAGGCGGACGGCTCCGACGATCCAGACGGCCGGCAAAAGAACCGCCGCGTCGAGCTGGTGATCAGGAAGTAGCAGTATCGGTCGGATCGACCGGTGATCGATTGCTCTGTTGCTTCCACTCTTTGCGTCTTTTCCGTCTCGATAGCGAGAGCCGGACGAGCATCGTCATCAGCGCCGCCAGCAAGATGAGGATGCCAATCGCAGCGGACGCGACGATCCGTTTCTCGCTTTCCGTGTGATGCGGAAGTGCGTCGAGGCCAGCGATCAGGAAGTAGGTCAGGCCAACTCCCGTCGCCACCGACAGTCGGCGCACGCCGTGCTCCGTTTCGAAGATCTCGAACTCGTTCAGTCCGAGATCTTCGCGCTTCTTCCACGCATGACGGTACAGCAGTGTGAAAACGATCATCACCCCCGCGAAGCCCGCGCCGAAGATGGCGAAGATCAGCGGCTTGTGCTCCGGCAGGACCACCAGCTCCATCCCGTGCGCGGTGGCGATGGTCTGCTTCATCCGCGGATCGGTCAGGATCACGTTGAAGAGGAACTTCAGCGGATAGACGAAGAACAGCACCATGAAGAGCAGTACGAGGTTCAGCACCACAGTCACGCGATCTTCCAGTCCGTAGCGCCGGAAGAAGGTGAACTGCGAGTACCAGAGCCCGGCCAGCATCAGGAAGGTGACCACGAACGCGCCGAAACCGCGCATCGTGGCCAACAACTCGCCCGACGTCCGCGGCACCTCCAGCGACACGATCAGCAGCGTGACGGCGAAGCCGAACACGGCGTCGCTGAACCCTTCCACGCGCGTGATCTCGTGGCTCCGCCAGCGAAACCCATCGACCGGATCGTGATGCATCAGTTTGTCGCGGAGCATGGGTCGGGATTGTAGACGGAGAAGTTCAATCCGCAGATGTCGCAGATTTCACGCAGATCATCTGCATCATCTGTGTTCATCTGCGGATGGTATCCACTGGTAGACTTCCCCTCCCGGAGAACCGCATGAGCGCGACTGCGCAAACGATTGAACGTATCTCGCCTGAAACGAACCTCTTCGAATCGATCCTCGAACTGATCCGGCGCACGTCGACCATCCTGCCGGACGACGTCGTCCGCGCCGTCACCGGCGCGCGGAAGAACGAGGTCGAGGGATCGAATGCCGACGTCGCGCTGAACGTCATCGGCTGCAACATCGGGCTCGCGCGCGACAGCTCGCTGCCGCTTTGCCAGGACACCGGCACGATCCTCTTCTATGTGCACACACCGGCCGGCTATGACCAGCTCGCGTTCGAGGAGATCGCCACCGAGGCCGTGAGGACGGCCACGAAAAAAGGGTATTTGCGGCAGAACAGTGTGGACAGCATCACCGGCAAGAACACGGGCGACAACACCGGACCCGGCTCGCCCGTTTTTCACTTTCATCAATGGCGCGAGCCGCACGTCGAAGTGAAGCTGATGCTGAAAGGCGGCGGCTGCGAGAACATGAACGCGCAGTACTCCCTCCCGCACCCCGACCTCGGCGGACGCGATCTCAAAGGCGTCGAGAACGCCATCCTCGATTGCGTCCTCCAGGCTCAGGGCCAGGGCTGCGGCCCCGGCATCCTCGGCGTCTGCATCGGCGGCGACCGCGGTACCGGCTACGGCTTCGCCAAGGAACAGCTCCTGCGGATGCTCGACGACACGAATCCCGATCCGGTGCTCGCCGAGCTCGAGTCGCGCGTGGTTGAGAAGGCGAATCAGTCCGGCATCGGCCCGATGGGATTTGGCGGCAAGACGACGTTGCTGGCCTGCAAAATCGGCAAGCTCAATCGACTGCCGGCGTCGTTCTTCGTCTCGATCGCGTACATGTGTTGGGCGTATCGCAGACGCGGCGCGGAACTGAATCTGAACGGCGAAGTTTCCAACTGGCTCTATTGATCGTCTAAGACGGCATGAAGCCGGTTGTGCCGTTTCTTTTCACTCTGCTCGTGGCGTCATGCGACGCGTTGACGCAACGCGAGATGGCTTCGCTGAAACCGCCGAAACGGCCGGATGCAATCCGCGCACTTTTTGCGCCGCCTACATTGGCGCAAATCGTTTCGCCTCAACCGCCGCCTCCGCCGCCTCCATCCGGCTTCTTTCCGTGAATGCTCATCGTCACGCCGGTCAGTTCGACCGACGGCGCCAAAGCCGCTTGCACGTCCTGTCATGCGAACGGAATCCCAAACGCGATAGCATCGAAGCATGGCTCTGGTAAAGCTCACCACTCCCATTGACGAAGCAACGATCCGCACCCTTCACGTCGGTGATTCCGTCGCCATCACCGGCCGGCTCTACACCGGACGCGACGCCGTCCATCACCGCATCCACACCGGCACGAAGCCGCCGGTCGACCTCGCGGGCCACATCATTTATCACTGCGGTCCGGTGATGGTGAAAGAGGGCGATCAGTGGGTTTGCAAAGCGGCCGGGCCGACCACTTCCTCGCGCGAGGAACCGTACCAGTGGGAAGTGATGCGCGACTATGGCATTCGCGGCGTGATCGGGAAGGGCGGGATGGGGGAGAAGACGCTGGCCGCGTGCAAGGAGTACGGCGCGGTCTACATGCACGCCATCGGCGGCGCCGCGCAGGTCTGCGCTGCCTCCATCAAGCGCGTCGACGGCGTCGATTGGATGGACCTCGGATCCCCCGAGGCTATCTGGCATCTGTGGGTGGAAGACTTCATGGCCATCGTGACGATGGACGCGCACGGCCAGTCGCTGCACAAGAATGTATTCGAGGAATCGAAGGCGAAGCTGGACGCGATGAAGGCGTAGGCTGGAGTCGCTGTTGCACGTCAACTCCGACATGCGAACCGAACGCGACACCCTCGGCGAAGTCGCCGTCCCTGACGACGCGCTGTACGGCGCGCAAACGCAGCGCGCGGTCGAGAATTATCCGATCAGCGGACTGCGCGAGCATCCGGTGTTCATCCGCTCGTTCATCCTGCTGAAGAAAGCGGCGGCGCTGGCGAACAGGGAGCTTGATGCGCTGGATGCGAAACTCGCCGATTCCATCGTCGCCGCATGCGATGAGCTGCTCGACAACGCGGAGAAGTATCGGCCGCAATTCGTTGTCGACGTCTTCCAAGCCGGCGCCGGGACGTCGTTCAACATGAACGTGAACGAGGTCATCGCCAAGCTCGCCAATCCGGAACGCGGCTCGTACAAGCCGGTCCATCCGAACGACCACGTGAACATGGCGCAGTCGACGAACGATGTCTTCCCGACTGCGATCCGCATCGCCACGCTGCTGCTTCTGTTGAACGAGCTGATGCCGGAGCTCGACCGTCTGGCGATGGCGCTCGCCAACCGCGGCGAGGCGTTCGCGGACGTCATCAAGTCCGGCCGCACACATCTGCAGGACGCGGTGCCGGTGACTCTCGGCCAGGAATTCAATGCGTACGCGGCGGCGGTCGCACGCGCCACACGCCAACTGGCGGTCGCGGCCACCGACTTGCGCGAGCTAGGCATCGGCGGCACCGCCGCCGGCACGGGGATGAACGCGCCACGCGGCTACCGGCATGCGGTGATCAGGCACCTCAACGAGATGACCGGTCTCAATCTCGTCGCCGCGGACGATCTCCGCGAGGCGATGCAGTCGCAGCTTCCCATCGCCGCCGTTTCCGCCGCGCTGCGCAACCTGGCGCTGGAGCTGACGCGCATCGCCAACGATCTTCGCCTCCTCGCGTCCGGACCGCAGACCGGCTTCGCGGAGATCATTCTGCCGGCCGTGCAGCCGGGTTCGTCGATCATGCCCGGCAAGGTGAATCCGTCGATGCTGGAGTGCATGAACCAGCTCTGTTTCCACATCATCGGATCGGCGACGGCGATCGATTACGCGGTGCAGGCGGGGCAACTCGAGCTCAATGTGATGATGCCGCTGATGGCGTTCGAGATCCTCTTCTCGATGGAGATTCTGAAGAACTACCTGCCGGTCTTCGTCGCCAAATGCATCGCCGGAATCGAGGCCGATCGCGCGCAGTGCGAGGCGTACTACATCAGCTCTCCGTCGCTGGCCACGGCGCTGAATCCGATCATCGGCTACGCGAAAGCGGCCGAGATCGCGAAAGAGTCGGCGAAGAGTGGCACACCGATCCCGACGCTGCTGCGCGAGAAAAAGATTCTCAGCGACGATGAGATCGCGCGCATCTTCACCCCCGAGTTTCTGGCCGGCCAGGCCGATTGACGGCTACAATTCGTCCCGCCGTCCAACAATCCATGCGCCTCTTCATCGCCATCTCCTTCCCGGAGCAGGAGCTCCGCGCGATCAGCGACCGCGTTTCGATGGTGAAGTCGCGGCTGCCGCCGGCATCGTGGGTGCGTCCGGAGACGCAGCACCTGACCTTCGCATTTCTCGGCGAACAGCCGGAGTCGCTCCTCCCGATTCTCGCCAAGCATGTCGAAGAAAACCTGGCCGCCGTTCCGCGATTCGAGGGACATCTGCGCGGCAGCGGATTTTTCCCGAATGCGCGCCACGCGCGTGTGGGATGGGTCGGCGCCGCGCCGGAGGAGAAGTTTCGCGCAGTCGCGAACGCCGTTCGCGGTGCCGTGAAGGCCGCCGGAGTCACGATCGACGCCGGCGATTTTCGCGCGCATCTCACGCTCTTCCGCATCCGCGATCAATGGCCGCCGGCCTGCATCGAGATCTTCAACGGCGCGTTGCGCGACTTCAAATCCGATCCGTTTACGGTCGATTCGGTGACGCTTTTCTCCAGCGAGCTGAATCCGAAAGGCGCGATTCACACGCCGCTGCGAACCTTCGCGCTGGCCTAGCGCGTCGCGCGGCTCTTCGCTACCGACTTGCCGCGCAACTGTCCGCATGCCGCCGCGATGTCGCGTCCCTTCGATCGACGCACGGTCACCTGCACGCCGTTGCGGACCAGCGTGTCGACGAAGCGGTCGATCGATCCTTCCTTCGGGCGCTTCATCCATGCGGGAAGGTTCGGGTCCTCGTTGAACGGAATCGCGTTTACTTTCGCGCGCAGGCCGTGGATCAGTTTCGCCAGCGCCAGAGCGTCCGAATGCGAATCGTTGTAGCCGGCCAGGAGCACGTACTCGATCGTGATCTCGCGTCCCTTTTCGGACGGGTACTTTTTGAGAACCGCGATCAGCTCCTCCAGCGGATACTTCTTCGTGATCGGCATGATCTCTTCGCGTCGCCGGCGATCCGGCGCGTTGATCGACACCGCCAGGTTCGGACGGCGCGGCAGTTTCGCCAGCTCTTCGATGCCCGGTATGATGCCCGAGGTCGACAGCGTGATCCGTTTCGGCGCGATGTTTTTGTAGAGCACGTCGAGCGTCGTGACGACGTTGTCGAAATTCAGCAGCGGCTCGCCCATGCCCATGAAGACCACGTTCATCGATTCCATCGGCACGCTGTGCTCGTGCTGGATGGTGAAGAACTGGCCGAGCATTTCCACCGGCGAGAGGTTGCGCCCCGCGCCGAAAAAACCGGTCACACAGAACGTGCATCCCACGGCGCATCCCGCCTGCGACGACAGGCAGACGCTGGTGCGGTCTCCCATCGGCATGTACACCGCCTCGATGCGATTGCCGTCGCGCAGCGTGAAGAGATATTTCTGGCTTCCATCCGCCGCCGGCGTCGTCCGCTCGACGACTTTCGGAAACGCCAGCGTGTAGTGCTCGGCCAGCGCGCTGCGTAGCTCCTTCGGGATGTTCGTCATCGCGTCGAACGCGTCGACGCCGCGGGTGTACATCCACTCCTCGATCTGCTTCACGCGGAACGGCGGCGAAACGATCGCGCTGAGCGCCTGATCGAGTCTGCGCGGCTCGAGATCGTAGAGATTCGTGAGGCTACTCGTCGTCACTGGTGGCCGCCAGCGGTTCCGGGCGGCGCGCGCCTCTCACTTTTCGCGTCGGATCGATGCCCATCGCGCGCAGCATGGCCAGGTCGTTCACGTCGATGCGGAACTGGACCTGCTTGTCGCTCTTGACCATCATGCCGGCCACGGGATCGGGCGCCGGCGTTTCTTCTTCTTCGCCGAGGCGGTTCAGACCGATGGTGGCGTCGAGGAGGACGTAGAGGTTGTAGCCCTCATCGCGGATCCGTTGAATGTGTTCGTTGACGTCTTCCGAGCTCGAGATCGAATCGTTGATCGCCGTCCCGAGCTGTTGCAGGAGCTGCTTGATTTTGTCGTCCAAGGGTTCGTTCCGGTACCGAGGCAGTGTAGTACTCCCTCAGGGAAGGTCAATATTCCGAAGCGCCGCCGCGAGGCGTATCCTATTCGCCCTTTTGCGCTTCGAGCGGCTCCAAGCCGGCAGCCACCGACTCCCACAATTCCGACCAGTACGCGAGGTACTTCCAGCGCCCCCACTTCGCGTAGCGCCGCAGCATGGTGCGGTCGGAGACGGCGCGTCCGCCGTGGTAGCGCTCGCGGACGAAGCGCCGGAACTCGGTGTCGACGGCGATGAAGTCGTGGCGGCCGTCCATCGCCAGCAGATGTGCAGCTCCGTACGGTCCGATCCCCGGCAGTTCGCGATAGCTCTTGAACAGCTCCTCGGTACTCTGCGCCGGATCGCTCATCGCGTTCATATCGATCGAGCCGTCCGCGATGCCGGCCGCGAGCGAGTGGATCGACTTCGCGCGATACCCGAGGCGGCAATCTTCCTGCAGCTCCTCGGCGGAAAATCGCGCGACGTCTTCCGGCGTCGGAAACGTGCGTCCCGACTTCGTCTTCCGTCCGCACTTTTCGACGATCAGCTCCGTCATGCGCATCGTCTGCCGCCACATCGTGTTGGTCGTGGTGATGATCTTCACGACGTCTTCGAAGAGCGTCGCGCCGCAGAGGAGGCGTCCGAATCCGGACGACTCGACCCATGCGTGCGTCGGCGAGTTGCGCGAGAGCCTCACGAACTCGCTGGTGTCGACGCTGAGTTGAAACATGCGCCCGAGCTTGCGGCGAAGTTCGTTGCTGTCGTCAGCCCCTTCGACACGCAGAGATTCGCCATCGAACGAGATGCGAAGATCGACCGCTTTGCCGCCGATGATCTCCGGCCGATGCAGCGTCTGCTCGTCGCGCGCCCAGCGGAACGGCGCGAGCAGATACCAGCCGTGCGAGACGACGGTCGACGCGAAATGGAAGTGGGGAGGAACAGGAATGGAGGCGACGGCCGGAATCGAACCGGCGGATAAAGGTTTTGCAGACCTCTGCCTTACCACTTGGCTACGTCGCCCTCGGAAAAGATTGGCGAGTCTAGTGAACCGCCCTCCCAGCGTCAATATTCAGCGTTGACACCACGCCCCCGCCTCGTCCACCATGCCGCCCCTCGCGCCAAATTCTGTGGTGTAGCTCAGTTGGTAGAGCGCCGGATTGTTAATCCGGTGGTCGGAGGTTCGAGTCCTCCCGCCACAGCCAAACTCAACAACTTCCGCACGAAGCGCTGTGCGGCGCCTGCGATCTGACGCTTCCGTAACGAGTTTCTTATCGAATTTACCAACCGTCATTTCGGTATTGCGTACGGACTTAAATCTCTGCTAAGGTATCCCCTTCCATCGAGTCGCGACTGAGCGGATGCGCCGGCCGCGGATCACTCGAACGGGAGGATCGATGCTGGACTTCGTCGACGTGGCAGGCGGTGTCTTCGACATGGGCTCGACCATGGACGAAGTGCAGCAATGCGTCGCCGACTGGGGCAGCCGGCTGGTCGACCCTGCGTATGACGCCGACGAATTCCGGCGATGGATACTGAAGGAGTACCCCAGTCGTACCGTCGAAATCGCGCCGTTCCGCATGACGCGCTTTCCGATCATGAACGACGAGTACGAACGGTTCATCGTCGACACAGGTCGCGGCCGGCCTGAATCGATCGAGTGCGGCGAGCCCGCCGATCATCCGGTCTGGGGAGTTTCCTTCGACGACGCCGACGCATTTGCCGAGTGGGCGACAGAAGAGTGTGGATTCCGCTGTGCTGTGCCGATGGAAGCGCAGTGGGAGTACGCGGCGCGCGGTTCGTCGCGGCGGCAATACCCGTTCGGCGACGAATTCGACGCCGCAGCGTGCAACACCATTGAGTCGGGCATTGGCAAGACCACGCCGGTCGACCACTATCCCAACGGCGCCTCGCCATTTGGTGTCCTGGACATGGCCGGCAACGTCGAGGAATGGACCTCGTCGCGTTACGAGCCTTACCCGGGCGGTACATTCGTCGAAGATCACTTGAGCCTGACGCTCGGACCTCACTACCGCATCCTGCGCGGCGGTTCGTTTGCGCGCGGCGGCGATCTGGCACGTTGCGCGCGCAGACACGGCCCGCTGATGCGTCCCGAATTCCGCTTCACAGGACTTCGCCTGGTGGCGTCCGCTTCCTGAGGAGGATTCCGATGATCGCCGCAAGGAAAGTGAAGTCGTTCTGCATCGATCCCGAAGAACGCTGGGCATTCGCCGGGACGCTGTCGGGGCAGATCTGGACGATCGACATTGACCGGTTCGAGATCGTGCGCGAGGTACAGGCGCACGCCGGCGGGATCATTGCCATCGCTTCGCATCCGACGCTTCCCTACATCGCCTCGGTAGGGATGGACCGCAACGTCGGGATCTGGCGCCGTTCAGGCGACGGCCGCTGCGACCGCCTCTTCGACATCTGCATCCGCGACGTCAAGTGCGAGAACGACGTCACCGACTATGAGCCCATCATGTCGGTGGCGCAAGCCATCGGCTTTCACGACACGGAGCGGCGCCTGGTCACACGAAGCGGAAACGCCGGGGTGATTGAGCTCGAGTTCGACGACCAGTCGTGGAGGATCGTCCGCTGCATGCGCTATCACGGCACGGACGACGTGGTGACCACGCGCTACCTGCATGGATCGGATCGTGTCTTCAGCGGATCGAACGCGGGGCGAGTGGCCATTACCGAAGCCGGAAAAATCGTGCAGTCGTGGCGTTTCGGCCATGAGACCGTCCACTGGGCTGAGCATCTCTGCGGCTCGGAGTATCTCCTGGCGAGCGACACGCGATGCGTGATCCGGCTGGACGTCAGCGGCGAAAAAGAGCCCATCGTTGGTCCGAAGTTCACGCGCGACGATCTGGAGCACGTCACATATAACCGCCATTCAGGACGGGCCTTTGCTTCGAGTTTTGACCGCAACATCTACGAAGTCGACGTGAACACCTGCGAGCCGATCCGAGTGACGTACCGCACGCCGTTCAAATGCCGCTGGATCAAGACGCTGGAGCGCGACAGCTCGGTGATGCTGGTGCAGTGTCGCAACGGAAGCCTCTACAAGGCCGATATCGACAGCGGCGAAACCCGCGGCGCGATCCGCGAGACGCCGCCTGCGCTCTGGACCGGCATCAAGGATCCGAGAGGACGCCTTATCGTCACCGGCGAAGGCGATCAACTCCTGTTGTTGCGCGCCGCAGGCGCGGACCCTATCAGCCGTGTGCCGCGCTTTGAGGCGGAAACGAAGACCCTGCCCGTTGCCTCGCCGCATGCGTACACCAAGCGGATGGTTCGGCAGGATGCGACGAACCTGCTGATCCTCGGGCGGACCGATGGCGAGATCCTGGTCGGCGATGACGGCGACTTCCGCCAGTTGACCTCTATCCCGTCGCCGATCCGCGATCTCGCCGTCCACGAGACACGGGCCGAGCTGTTCGTGGCCGCCGAGAACGGCCACGTCTACAAGATCGACCTGGACGATGGGACCATCCTGCTCGACTACCAGTCGACGCAAGGCGAACCGGTCTGGTCGCTCGCGTACAACTCTCACCGCGACCTTCTGGCCATTGGCGAGCGCGAGGGACGGCTGGTGCTGCTGTCGGGCGCCGACCTCTCCGAGGTTCACGATTCGATCACCAATCGCCGTCCGAAGCGGATGAAGTGGCTCGACGCCGACCGCCTGATCCTGGGCCACAGCGCGCAACTGTTTATGCTCGACGGCACCGACGGCTGGCTGCAGCAGCCCTTCGTGGATCATCAGGGAAACACAATCGAAGACTTCGTTTGGGATCCGAAGCGGCGGTACCTCGTGCTGCTGAACTACCAGCGCAACGCCATTTTGTGCGACATGAAAACCGGGACATCGCTCCACTTCTGTCCCGATCAGATGGACTACACCAAGGGGGCATTGTGGCTCGACGACGGTCTGGACGGCAGCGGCTACGGCTACTACTTCGTGACCTTTGGCCGCTCCGGCTCCGTTCACCTCTTCTGCGTTCACGATGAAAAGATTCTGCCGCTCGGGCCTGTCGCGTCCATCGGCACCGCAGCACCGGCGAAGGACGCGCAATGATTCAGCACCGTTCACCGATCAGCGGTATCGATTCGTTCGGCGGCCAGTGGATCGCCACCGCCGGCTACGACAATCGGGTGATTTTGTGGGACGCACGGAGCGGCGTCGCCGTCGCCCGCGGCTGCCATGACCACCTTGCCAATCAGTGCCGTTTTAGCGCGTGCGGCCGGTATTTGATCTCGTCCGGCAGCGATCACTCAGCGCGCGTCTGGTCCATTCCATCGATGCGGCTGATCGCGGTGATGATCGAACATGAAGACGATGTCGAGATGGCCGTGCCGTGCCCCACGTCGCGCAGAGTGGCGACCGCGTCGCGCGACCACCGCATCCGAATTTTCGATCTGAGAGGCCGGCTCGAGCTGACGTTCGAAGGCCACGAGGCCGATGTAATCTCCGTCGAGTGGGTCGCCGGCGGCTCCCAACTCGTATCCAGCAGCGACGACGGAACGGTTCGGCGGTGGGACGCGATTTCCGGCCGCGCGCTCGGGATCATCGACCTCGGCGGTGTCGAGAGCGACACCTTCGTTTCCACGCCGGAAGGGATTCTCTTCGTCGGTAACGATCTCGGCGAGATCGTCACGATCGGTCCGGAAGGTACGTCTCGCACGAAGGCGCACGCTGCGGGCGTCAAGCGACTCGTCTATCACGCCGCGAGCCGGCAGCTCGTCAGCGCCGGATACGACCGCTGTATTCAGATCTGGCAAGCCTCGGAGCGGGGCGAGCTCCGCCGGATTCGTACCGCCGGCGTCCCGCACCAGGTCTGGCTGCGCGCCGTCTGCTTCGTTTCCCCTGCCACCCTCGCGCTCGGCACATTTGGCAGCAGCTACGCCACGTACGATATCGAGCGCGACGCGTGGGATCTATCGCGCGTTGAGGAGACGCCAGGGGTCAACGCTGTGCTCGCGTTCGACGGCAGCCGAATCACCACTGGCGACTCTGGGATAGTCCACCGCCGGGATGCGATTCAGTCCCGCCCGGGCAGCCTTTGCAACTTTCTCGCGAGGTGGGGAGACGGCGTGGTTACGGGCGGCCAGACGGGGCAGCTCTTCGACGCGCTATCTGGCGAGCCGCTTCACCAGCATCGCTCACCGCTCAATTGCGCCGTCGAGATCCGCCGCGGCGGTGAACTGCAGTTGATCGTGGGAACGTACACGGGCGAAGGACTGGTGTTCGCGAGGCGATCAGGCGTCGTAGCGCTCGTCGCCGCCGTTCAATTGCACGCGAATGCGGTCAAGGGAATCGCGTGCAACCGCGAGCACATCTTCAGCGTCGACGCGACGGGCGCCGCCGCGCTGCATCGGACCGACGATCTGACGCTTGAACGTCTCCTGCAGCGCGCTCACCTCCGCATCAGCAACGGCGCGGACAGCCTTCCGGACGGACGCTTCGTCAGCATCAGCCGCGATCGAAAGCTCCGCATCTGGAACGGAGATACGCCGACGGTGATCGACACGCCGCACACGCATTCGATCAAGTGCATTCGGGCAGGCCGGCGGCTGGTCGCCACCGGATCCTATTCGGGGATGGTGTGCCTGTACGACGTCGATGCTAACGCATGGGTTCACGAGGAGCGGCCGACGTGCGCCGGAATCTCGTCGCTATCGGTCGGAGATACGCCTGACACGTTCCTGGCGAGCTCGTACGACGGGAACGTCTATGAAATCGGAGGATGAGGCGACGATGGATGCAGCGGCCCTGATCGACGAAGCGCCGGAGCCGGACTACAACCGGTTGCAGACGCTCGCCACGGCCTATCGCCAATCGGCATTGCTCTTTGCCGGCATCGAGCTCGGCGTGTTCGAGCAACTCGACGGCAAGGGACGGACGGCCGAGGATCTGGCGCAGTCGCTCGGGCTGGAGCGCGTACCGGCCGGACTTCTGCTCAACGGTCTGGTCTCGCTCGGAGTGCTCGATCGCGAAGATGGGTGCTATCGAGTCCCGGCGCGGTTTCGGATTCTCGTCTCCGGCGAGGACTATTTCGGCGACCAACTGATGCTCCACAAGTCCCAGAACGAGAGCTGGCTGCAATTGGCCGCCATCCTGCGCGGCGTGCGCATCGGGCCTAGCTACGAGAGCCAGTTGCTCGTCAGCGATCGGGTGCCGAGCTATCTCGACTCGATCGAGAAGGCGAACCGCGCGCACGCCGACCGGCTGCTCACCTATCTCCGCCCGCTCCTCGAGGGCGCGGACCGAATTCTCGACGTCGGGGGAGGCCACGGCTATCACGCGCGGCGGATTGTCGCCGACACCTCGAGAGCGACGGTGACCATTCTCGACCTCGAACGGGCTGTCGATTACGCACGCCAGCGTCTGGCCGATCTCCTTCCCACTGGCAGAATCGAGCTTGTCGTCGGCGATGCGCTGACGCATGACACGACCGAGGCGTTCGATGTCGTGATGGTGAACGACGTGCTCCATTACTTCGACGCCTCACAACAGCTCGAAATCCTGTCTCGCGCCGCCCGCGCAGTGCGCTGCGGCGGAACGTTGCTGGTCTCGAAGTTCAGGCTTTCCGCCGACGGGACGGAGCCGATGCATTCCAGCCTCTTCTCGCTGAAGATGTACGTCAATACACTGCGGGGATACCTCTCTTCCGACGTCGAGACCGCCGAACAGTTCCGTTCACTCAATCTCGACTCGGTGCAGTGCGTACCTTTCGGCGCGGACAAAACGGTCGTCGTCGGATACAAGAGAAAGTGAATCGCATCGCGGTCATCGCCGGGAGTCACCGCCATCCGTCGCAGTCAGGAAAGGTGGCGCGGTTTATCGAGCAGATGATCGTGACGGAGCTTGACGGCGTCGACTCTTATCTCCTCGACCTCGGCGCTACGCCGCTACCCTTGTGGGCTCCCAATATGTGGGAGTTGGACGCCTTGTCGGATCAGAATTGGGGGCCTGTGTCGGGGGCACTAGCCGAATGTACGGGGGTCGTCGTGGTCACGCCGGAATGGGGCGGAATGGTTCCGGCAGCGCTCAAAAATCTGTTTCTGCTCTGCTCGCGGAACGAGCTCAGTCACAAGCCAGGGCTGATCGTCGCCGTCTCCAGCGGTCTCAATGGCGCGTATCCGATCGCGGAACTGCGAATGAGCAGTTACAAGAATACGCAGTTCTGCTACATCCCCGAGAACATCATCGTTCGCAACGTTCGCAGTGTCTTCAATGACTACAACGACCCTCTCACCGAGGAAGCGTACCTGCGCCAACGTCTGAAATATGCGCTGTTGCTGCTCGTGGCGTATGCCGATGCATTGAAGGTGGTGCGCCAGAGCGGTGTCGTTGATCTCGCCACGTATCCGTTCGGGATGTGATCCATGATCGTGCAACGAGCGTATGCCGATAATCCGCCGCTGGTGATCGAGCTCGAGGAGCATCAGGCGCTCGCCGGCCAGCTCGCAGCAGCCTTCGGGAATGACCTTTTCGAGCCTCTCGATCCATTGGAAGAGATGCTGTTCCTGGCCAGGCATCACGACGCCGGTTGGGCTGGGACGGACTCTGCGCCACTCGTGGACACGGTTACCGGACTGCCGCCATCACTGAACGAGACTCCATGGCCCGTCCTCCTCGCCATCGGCCCGGCGTCGGTCGATTTCAACGAAACGTTCCACGGCTACGCCGGTCTTATCGCCTCGATGCACGTGCACGGGCTGTATCACGATCGCTACGGCCTCTTCGATGCCGGCGCGATCTCCGGTCTGCCGGATGAATACCGCGGGCAAGCCGCCGCAATGCTCGAGGGGGAAACACGCCGCCGGCGCCGTATCGAGGAGGCGCTGCGAGGCAATGCGGAGACCGCGCGGTGGGTCGATCCCGACATCCTCTTCTGTAATTACTTTCGCCTGCAATTCTTCGATCGCCTCGCACTGATGCTGAACCTCGTCGCGCCGGAACTGATAGAGCCTGCCGTGTTCCGGCACGTCCCGGCCGCACCGCGGCGGGAGGTAACAATCTCGCTGACGACCATCACTCCCGGCGTCATCGGGCTCACTCCCTTTCCGTTCGCGGGAGGCCGTCTCGAGGTGTCGTTCAGAGGCCGTCAGCTGCCGGCCAAACCGGGACGCAGGCAAGCCGAGATGATCGCCGCCCTTGGCGCCGCCGAGGTCGTGACCCGCCATTTCGTTCTACTGGAGGACGCATGAGCAACACTATGACTCTTCGGCACATCAACCTGCCGGTCCGTGATCTCGACGAGGCGCTCCGCTTCTATCAGAACGTGCTCGGATTCAAGTATGTGAAGCATCTGTCACCAAAGAAGATCGTGCTCGAATTCAACGGCTTCGATTTTTTTCTGGAGCACGATCCTGACTCGCGCATCAGTCAGTACTTTCATTTCGGGTTTAAGACCACGCACGAGCAATTGCTCGAATGGGCGGACATGCTGACGCGCAACGGAATCACGATTATGCAGCGCGTCCAGACGTACGGCCTGATTCCGACGCCGCCGCCGCTGCAGGAAGACGTGGCGCGCTTCTACTTCCGCGACCCCGATGGCTGGTTGATGGAGGTCTACGATGAGGTCTAAGTCGGAGTGTCTTGAGGCGCGGGCGTAGGCGCAGGCCCGTCAGCTTCGATCAAGTCCATGGGAGGCAAGCTGTGCCCCATCCGCAGGCGTTTCGTTTCGAGATAGCGCGTGGCGCGAGGATCGTTTCCGGTGACGACCGCGCACTGTGCGCGCACGACGATACCCATCTCGCGCAGCGCTCTCACTTTTCGCGGATTGTTCGTCATCAACCGCACAGACCAAACGCCGAGGTGCTTCAGCATCGCCGCAGCGGCAGAGTAGTCCCGTGCATCGTCGGGCAAGCCGAGCAGCCGGTTGGCATCGACCGTGTCGTGCCCATGCGTTTGCAGTTGGTATGCACGCACCTTGTTCGCGATACCGATCCCGCGACCTTCCTGCCGGAGATAAAGGATGATGCCTGCTCCGGCGCGTGCGATTTCAGCCTGCGCGTTAGCGAGTTGCCGGCGGCAATCGCACAGCAGAGATCCGAAGACCTCGCTGGTCAGACATTCGGAGTGAATACGCACCCGCAGATCTTCCTGCCCTTTGACCTCGCCCATCGTGATCGCGATGTGGTCCGGCGAGAGTCCGAGTGAAAGGCTTCCCGGCCCGTAGCGGAAGATCTCGAGGTCGAACAGTCCGTACTCAGTCGGCAGCGGCGTCCGCGCGATCACCGCGAGGCGCGAGTTGGTCTCGTCAGGAGTCATGATCGTCCGGGCAGGAGGCGGTATCGAGTAACCGCCTCCTGAAGACTGGACGCTATTGGACGGCTACGACATGCCCGCGGTTCGCGACATCCTGGATCATCGGCCGGCTGGCGGCGTCGAACAGGTTGCCCGAAGGGCTCATCGTGACCAGGTAGCTCAGGACGAACTTCTGTTCTGCTCCGTTGAGATTCGTGCCGATCGACTTGAAGAACTGATGGGCGGCTTCCGCAAGCTTCTTCAGCGCATCCGGATGGCCGTAAGCGACATCAAATGCCTTACTCGTGTTCGCGAGATTAATGCTTTCATGCTGAGCCATAGCTTCTCCTTTATCCCTTCGAAAAATTGACAACTCTCGGACCCCGTACCGCTTGAGTTACTGCCTTAGGAAGACCTTTAATGTAAGTCCATCTTCATCACGTGTCAATACAGAAGTAGTAATCCACTTATCGAAGTGGCACTCTCATACGGATTTCACGCGAAGGTTGCGGAACTGGACCCGCGAGCCGGGGTGATGATTCTGGAGTCCGATATGTCCGTTCAGCGGCCGGGTGCCGTTCTTCAGTTCACAAACGTTCTCGCCGTTGAGCGTCACTTTGATGTTGTTGCCCCGCGCCTCGATCTCGTAGTTGTTCCACTGGCCGACCGGACGGGAGGCGATTTTGCTCGATGGCGCGAGCGTGTACACCGCGCCGGTCTGGTGCAAGGCATCGCCGAACGTCGGCGGATTCGTATCCGGGTTTTTGCCGGTGTCGTCGATCTGGATCTCGTAGCCGTTATCGACGGCAACCTGCGGATCATTCGCGAGCGCCGGGAACCGAATGAAGACGCCCGAGTTGTCGTCGAAGTTGGTCGCGCGCCAATCGACGCGGAGAATGAAGTCGCCGAACTGCTGCTTCGTGAACCACAGCAGACCGATGCCGTCGACGGACTCGATGATGTTTCCGCCGAGCTCCATGAACCCGCCGCTCCCCGCCATCTGCCAGCCGGCGATGCCGCCGGTTCCGAGCGGAATGAAATCGGCTTCGATGGTGAGCGATCGATTGACGATCGCGCGCGCGGTCTTGCGCGCGAGGGAAAGCGCCGTGAGTGACGGATTCGCCGAGCCGAGCGTCGGAAAGAGCGCCGGACCGGCCACGAAAGCGTTCGCGATGTGGTGAAAACGGCCGTCGAGGTCCGTGACCGAGGCGTTCGGATCGGTGCCCATCCAAAGAGTTCCCGCCTCGTGATGCGTGGTGCCGAGGCCGTCACGGCCCTTGCTGACCACTTGCAGTTTCGCGGAGTCTCCGGCGATGGCTTGCGCGATCGCCATCGCCGCGTTGTCCATCGCGTTCCAAAGGAGATCCTCGTCAGACGTCTTGATGACGTTCACCCAGGCGCGACGACGGTTGAATTCGTCGGTTTGATCGGAGAGGTCGACGAAGCTCGGCGGATTGCCCGTGTTCTTCGTCGTGTTCGGATCTTTGTCCCCCTGCATCTCGCCGATTCCTCGGAGTGTGATGACGATCGAGCCGGCTGATTCCGCGGCCAGCGTGGCGTCGAGGAGATCGATGTCGGGGATCATGCGGAACATCACCGCTTCGGGATCGGGACCGGAGATCGCGGCAGCGGTGACTTGCAGGTGATAGCGGCCTTGCGGCGTCGAGCCGCGCACGAGGAGCGCCGCGGCCTGGAGATGCGCCGGCAACGGATCGAACGCGGAGCGCTGAATGCGGACCACGGTGTTGCTGCGCAGATGGGCCATGAGATTGCGGCCCATCAGCGGTGTCGGGAACGATTCGAGCGCCAGGCGGGTCGACTCGATCGTGCTGGCGGCGACGACGACCGCGCAATTCGGTCCGATGGACAACGTCCGCGGCACGCCGTTGACGATGACTTGAAGTCCGGTCACGGCGTTTCCGTTTGTGTCGAGGCGCGTGACGTGCGCGCGTGGAACGAGAAAGAGCCGGCGTCGAAAATCGGGCGCGGACGATGCGTCACGAATTGCGTCGGTCAGAATCGGCGCGCTGCTGTATTTGTCAAAACTGAACAGGCCCGATGCGGGTGGTGACGCCTGAATCGCGAGCGGGGCTTCCTCGATGGCGTCAATGGTCGGCACGACACCGACCACACCCTTGAATTTCTTCAGCAGCTCGTCGAAGAGCGGCCCCGCGATGTAGTCAGTCTTGTCGAAGACGCCGGTCTCCTTCTCCGTCCGTTCGTACTCGTCGCCGGTGCCGTCCGCGCTCTGGAGGAAATCGGCGATCGACTTCGGCCAGCGCGCGAGATCGGCGGCGGTGAGGCGCGGCGACCATCCGCCCCAATAAAGCGATCGCCCGCCGAGGCAGTAGGCGAGACCGGGAAAGGCAACCTGACTGCGCCACGCGTTTCCCCATACCCGCTCGCGCGTCCCCGGATCGTTCTGGTTGGAAGGAACGGCAATCGCGCCGGCGGCATTGAGACCGATGCGCGAGAGATTTTGCACATGCTCGGAGACGAGGAACGGACCGGCTTCGAGCACGAGCACGCGCAGGTTGGAGTTGCGGAACATCTTCTCTGCGCAGTAGGCGCCGAACATACCGGCGCCGATGACGACCACGTCGAAGGCAACGCCTCCGTTGTTGACGGCTTCGTCCCAGGTGCTGCAGACGTAGCGTCCAAGAACGTCGAGAGCGAGCGTCGTGTCCTGCACTTCGACGGTGTTGCCTGTTTCCTGCAGTCGATTCAACATTGCCGCACCTCCTGTTTGCCGTTACTAAGAGGAGTGTTGCCAGCGCGAGATTTCCTACCAAACATCAACGCAGCTCATGACGAGCTGATCAGCGAGTGGTGGTGCTCTGGGTTGATACACTTGCGCGAGAGCCTGTCATGCGCAAATTGCTTCTCATCGCCACGTCCGCTCTTCTGCTGATCGCCGCTGCGCCGCGGAAGGATTGGAAGGATGTCGAAGAGGCTCTTGGGCGCGCCGGTTCCGTTCAAGCCGGCGATGTGTACAAGGTGAGTTTTCCGCGCGCCGATCTCACCGTCGTCGCGGATGGCGTCACGATCAAACCGGCGTTGGCGCTCGGTTCGTGGGCTGCGTTCAAGGACGACGGGAACGGGCACTCGATGGCGATGGGCGATCTGGTGCTCCTCGAGCCGGAGATCACGCCGGTGATCGACGCGCTGCAGAAGGGCGGTATCGAGCAGAGCGCGCTCCACAACCATCTCATCGGTGAGTCGCCGCACGTGATGTACCTTCACTTCAGCGGTCACGGCGACGCGGCGAAGCTTGCCCATACGCTGCACGACGCGCTGGCGCTGACGAAGACGCCGATGGGACCGGCGCCCGCACCTCCGGCGAATCCGACGATTGACCTTCCGACCGCGGACCTCGATCGAACGCTGCGTGCGTCCGGCAAGATCGCCGGCGGCACGTACCAGTTCGCCGTGCCGCGCGCGGAGAAGATCGTCGAGCATGGCATGGAGATCCCGCCGTCGATGGGCGTGGCCACGGCCATCAACTTTCAACCGACCGGCAACGGCCGCGCCGCGGTTACCGGCGACTTCATCATGATCGCCTCCGAGGTGAATGCGGTGATTCGCGCGTTGCGGAGCGGCGGCATCGCCGTCACCGCGTTGCACAGCCACATGCTGGACGAGACGCCGCGCCTCTTCTTAATGCACTTCTGGGCGAATGACGATGCAGGCAAGCTGGCCACGACTCTGCGGCGTGCGCTCGATGCGATGAATGTAAAGAAGTGAGGTCGCGCATCACACCTGGCAGCACTCGTTGATCTGGTCGAGGAGCTGCGATACGTCGAACGGCTTTCGGATCCTGGCGAAGACGTTTGGGCCGTCGGCTTCGCGGAGGGTGCGTTCGGACGAGGCGGAAAGGACGACGACGCAGCGATCGTCACGAAGCTTCTTGAGCTGATCGAGGACGTCGAATCCGCTTCCGGGGCCCATCATCAGGTCGAGGACGATGGCGTCGTAGCGTCTTTGACGGATGCGCTCCATCGCTTCCAGGCCGTTGGACGCTTCGTCGGTTTCGAAGGACTGCCTCTGGAGCATCACGCCGAGGAGGCGGCGGATGCCCGCGTCGTCATCGACGATCAAGATCGACTTTCGCATGGGCTTCGGGATCCGAAACTTCGCTAAGTAAGGAAGGATCGGCCAGCGCGCGCGGTGCGTCACTCCGGGAAAACACTGAAGTCGGAGACGGGCCTGATCCCCCGTTGCGGGGGGAGTACGATGCATCCCGACGCAAAAAGAACCGGCCATGAGTGAGATCGATGACGCCGCAGTCACGACTGGCGAAAAAGTGACGAAGGACTTCGTCATCGCCGGCCTGGGGGGATCGGCAGGTTCGATCCCTTCGTTCCGCGAGTTTTTTCGCAACGTGCCGCGGGACAGCGGAATCGCCTACGTGGTCATCCTGCATCTCTCGCCTGAATACGAAAGTCATCTCGCCGAGGTGCTGCAGAAGTCCGCCAGCATTCCGGTGACGCAGGTGCTCGAGCCGGTCAAAGTCGAGCCGAACCATGTCTACGTCATCCCGCCGAATAAGAGTCTGGGCCTGAACGAAGACACGCTGGTGGTGTCGGACATCTCCGGCTTCCAGGAACGGTGGGCACCGGTGGACATCTTCTTCCGCACGCTGGCCGATACCCTCGAATCGCGGTCGGTCTGCGTGATTCTCTCCGGATCGGGCGCGGACGGCTCGATGGGGTTGCGGCGGATCAAGGAGAACAACGGGCTGGTGCTGGTGCAGGACCCGGACGAGGCGGAGTTCGACGAGATGCCGCGCAGCTCGATCGACACAGGCCTGGTCGACTTCATCCTGCCGGTCGCCGAAATGCCGGCGCGGATGATGGCGTATCGCGACCAGATCGGCACCGGACCGCTGGTCGTCGACTCGCGCTCGGACGAGGACGAACACGCGCTGATCGAGCTCTTCACGATCCTGCGCATGCGAACCGGCCAGGACTTCACGAATTACAAGCGCGCCACGGTGCTCCGCCGGATCGAGCGGCGCATGGCCGTGCGGGAGATCGCGCGGCTGCCCGATTACGCGCGCTTTCTCCGCGAACGAGGGGATGAAGCGGACGCACTCCTGCGCGAGCTACTGATCAGCGTCACGAACTTCTTCCGCGACGCCGAGGTGTGGCAGACGCTCGAAGAGACGATCATTCCGAAGCTGCTCGACCGGAAGGGCGCGGACGATCATCTCCGCGTTTGGGTGGCCGGTTGCGCGACGGGCGAAGAAGCCTATTCGGTGGCCATGGTGCTGGCCGATGCGGTCGCGCGCACGGGATCCGCGGCGCAGATCCAGATTTTCGCCACCGATCTCGACGAGGACGCCATCGCCAAAGCGCGAAACGGCTATTACACGATCGCCGAATCGGCCGACGTGTCGCCCGACCGGCTGCGCCGCTACTTTGCGAAGGAGCGGGACGGATACCGCGTCCGCCGCGAACTGCGCGAGCTGGTGCTCTTCGCTCATCACAACCTGATCAAGGATCCGCCGTTCTCACACCTCGACTTCGTCACCTGCCGCAACGTGCTGATCTACCTGAACCGCGCGGCGCAGGAGCGAACGATGGAGCTGCTGCACTTTGCGCTCGAGCCGGAGGGCTATCTCCTGTTGGGGACTGCCGAGAGCGTGGACGGAGCGGGGAAGCTGTTCTCGACGGTTGACAAGGAACGTCACATCTACCAGAGCCGGGCCGTGCCTCGGGTGGTCAACATGCCGGCGCCGGCGCAGCTCACCGTTGCTGCCGACCTGCGCCATGCCTTTCCGCCGGGTGAACGCGCCGACACGCGCGCCCGTTTCGCGCCGATCGATCTGCACCAGCGGTTGCTCGAGGAGTATGCCGCGCCGTCGCTCATCGTCGACGAGCAGTACGACATCGTGCACCTCTCCGAACACGCCGGAAAGTATCTCCAGTTCTCTTCCGGCGATGCGTCGCTCAATCTGCTGCAGGTGGCCAGGCCGGAGCTGCGCGTCGGACTGCGCAACGCGCTCTCCCAGGCCGAGCAGCGCAGCGGCACGGTCGCAGCGCGAGGCTTGACGGTCCACACCGGCGATCGTTTCGAGACCGTCGACGTCATCGTGCGTCCCGTAATGCGCCAGGGGAGTCCCGCGCGCGGCTACTTCCTCGTGCTGTTCGAGAGCGCCGGGAATCCCGCCGAGATGCCGAGCGAAACCACCGCGGTTGAGCCGATGGACCGGCAGGTGGAGGACGAGCTCGTTCGCGTCAAGGCGCAGATGCGCAGCGCCATTGAACAGTACGAGACGCAGGTCGAGGAAGCGCGGGCCGCGAACGAAGAGCTGCAGGCCATGAACGAGGAGTTGCGCTCGACTGCCGAGGAGCTGGAGACCAGCCAGGAGGAATTGCAGTCGGTCAACGAGGAACTGCAGACCGTCAACCAGGAGCTGAAGGTCAAGATCGACGAGGTCAGCCACGCCAACAACGACATGCGCAACCTCATGAGCTCGACCGAGATCGGCACGATCTTCGTCGATCGCGCCCTGACCGTGAAGCTCTTCACGCCGCGCATTCGCGACATCTTCAATCTCATCCCCGCCGACGTCGGCCGTTCTCTGCTCGACATCAGCAGCAAGCTGACCATCGACAATCTGGCGGACGACGTAGCGGCCGTGCTCGATCGTCTCCAGACCATCGGGCGGGAGGTGCAGACCCGGGACGGACGGTGGCATTACATGCGTCTGCTGCCGTATCGGACCGCCGAGGACCGCATCGACGGCGTGGTCGTAACGTTCGTCGACATCACCGAGCGGATGCAGACCGAGGAAGCGCTTCGCAAGAGCGAGGAGCGCCATCGCGCCATCATCACGAGCGCGCGCGACTACGCGATCGTCACGACCGACATCGACGGAATGATCATCAGTTGGTCGCCCGGCGCCGAGGCGGTCTTCGGCTGGTCCGAGGCGGAGGCGATCGGCCAACCGCTGGATATGACCTTCACTCCTGAAGATCGAGCCGCGGGCCAGCCCGAGAAGGAACGGCAGTCGGCGCGCGCGGGGGATATCGCGCCGGACATCCGCTGGCACATGCGGAAGGACGGAACGCGCGTCCTCGTCGACGGCACGATGCGCCTGCTCATGGACGCGAACGGCGAGCCGCGTGGATTCCTGAAAATCGGGAACGACGTGACGCACCGCCGCAAGACCGAAGAAGCGCTGCGCGACTCCGAGGCGCGCCTGAAGGCGGTCGCCAACGTCGTTCCCGACTTGATCTGGAGCAGCGACGCGGCCGGATCGCGGGACTGGTACAACCAGCGTTGGCTGGATTACACCGGCCAGACGTTCGAGGAAGCGCGCGGCTACGGCTGGCTGGAGGCGATCCATCCCGACGATCGCCAGGCGTCGCGCGATCAGCTCCAACGCGCTCTCGAATCCGGTGAACGATTCCGGAAGGAGCATCGCATCCGCAGCCGCAGCGGCGAGTATCGCTGGTTTCTCGTACAGGCCGAGCCGTTGCGCAATGCGAACCGCGAGATCGTGCGCTGGTTCGGCGCCTCGACGGACATTCACGAGCAGCGCATGGCGCGCGAGGTTCTCGAAGAGCGCGTCCGCGTCAGAACTCAGCAACTCGAAGATTTGAATGCGCAACGGCAGCAGCTTCTGGAGCGGCTCGTCACCGCCACGGAAGAGGAGCGCCGGCGCATCGCGCGCGAGCTGCACGATGTGCTGGGCCAGCACATCACCGCACTTCGCATGGCGTTCGAGGCGGCGCAGCCGCAGGACGACGCGCTCTCCGGCATGAGCGCGATGGTGCAACGGCTCGACGAGACCGTGGACCGGCTCACCATGGAGCTTCGTCCTCCCGCGCTCGATCACCTCGGACTGCACGGTGCCATCACCTCGCTGGCGCAGGAATTCTCCGCGGCCACCGGCATACGGGTGGACGTGCATCTGCCCGGTGTCGACGGAGACCGGTTCAACGACGCCATCGAGACCACCCTCTATCGGGTCGTGCAGGAAGCGCTCAACAACGTCCGCAAACATGCCGGCGCATCCACCGTGAGCATCATCCTCGAGCGCGACGGCGACGTGCTGCGGATGATCATCGAGGACAACGGCCGCGGCTTCGACGTCGACGGCGCTCTGGCCGCAATGCCCGGGCGCGGCCACTTCGGTCTGATCGGCATGCGCGAGCGGCTGGCCCTCATGCGCGGTTCGCTCGACATCGAGTCGCAGCCCGGCAGCGGAACCACGATCTACGTTCGTGTCCCGCTGCCTGACATGAAAACAGGCTGATGACGAAGACGCGCGTATTTCTCATCGACGATCACGGCGTGCTCCGCCACGGATTGCGGTTGCTCATCGACGCTCAGCGGGACATGCAGGTGGTCGGAGAAACGGAGTGGGGCCGCGGCGCGACCGAAAGGATTGCGCGCGCCGGCGGCGCCGACGTCGTGGTGCTCGACATCTCTCTGCCCGACACCACGGGAACGAACGTCGCCGCGGAGCTCCACGCCGCCTTGCCGGACACGAAGATCGTGGCGCTCACCCGCCACGGCGAAAAGGCGTACGTCCAGCAGATGCTGCGGAACGGCGCCAGCGGCTACGTGCTGAAGCAGACCGCCGGCGACGTGCTGGTCATCGCGATCCGCACCGTGGCGGCGGGCGGAACCTATCTTGATCCGGCCGTCGCGGGAAAGATGTCCGATTCCGACAAGCCGATGCGCGGCGCCGTTTCGGGCGATCTCACGGCACGCGAGCAGGAGGTGCTGACGATGGTGGCCTGGGGCCATACCAACAAAGAGATCGCCTCAGTGCTCGGCATCACCGTCAAAACGGTCGAGACACACAAGGCGAACGCGATGGGAAAGCTCGAAATCACCAGCCGCGCGGAGTTGGTCCGCTACGCGATGGAGCAGGGGTGGCTGCAGCGTCAGTGATCGCGCTGCGTGGGACGGAGTTCGCGCGCCGGTTGCATCGCCAGTTGCGCGGCAACGGTGGACGCGGCGCGCAACACCGCGGCGCGCGTTGGACTGGCCTCGACTCGTGCGGCATCGTTCAGCCCCACGGACAGATCTCCGATGGTGTGCCGCATCTCCGCGCGGAGCGCCGCCTCGGGTCCGGAATGGACAGGCGCGGACAGCAACCGTTGCAGGCTCGGCGCGGTGCTCACGAAGCGCCGTACTGCCTCGAGGTTCACCGCCGGACCACGGTCACGCGATTCGCGCGCGCATCTCGCGACGGCATCCACGAACTCGTCGATATCGAACGGTTTGCTCACCACCGCGAACACCCGGTTCGAACCGAGCAACTTCACCGCACGTGTCACGGTGGTCGTCGCAATCACCGTTCGGCGGAGGATCTCGGCGTCGGTCGAGAGCAGTGACGCGAGCGACCGAGCGCGGTGCGTCGGCGCGAGATTGAGATCGCGCACTACCGCGGCATACTGGAACTGCTGGCGCAGGTCCGCCGCTGAAGAAGCGTCCTCGACCGCGGTGACCTGAAACCCTGCATGCTCCAGCACGGTGGCGATCAACCGGCGATGAGAGCGGTCTCCGTCGATGACCAGGACGGAGTCGGTACGCGAAGATTGTTTGACCATTGGAAGCCACAGCATCGCCGACATCATTGCTGCCGTCCCTAAGGGAAGTCCCTGAGCGAGGGTGGATGCCGTTATCGTTGCGCGTAGCATTTATGGCCGATGGCCATTCTCATCGCCACGCAGGGATGGAACTACACGGCCTGGGTCGGGCCGTTTTATCCGCCCGGCACGCGCCCTTCCGAGTTTCTTTCGACGTACGCGCGCCTCTTCCGCGGCGTGGAGGTCGACTCCACGTTCTACGCGATCCCCGACGCGCGCGCGGTGCGCGCATGGAGCGAGCGCACGCCGCCCGATTTCACCTTCGCGCTCAAGATGCCGAAGGAAGTGACGCACGACCGCCGGCTGCGCGATGCGGACGACGTCGTGCGCGATTTTCTCGAACGCGCTCGCGAGCTCGGGCCGAAGCTCGGGCCGATCCTGCTGCAGATGGGTCCCGACTTCGCGCCGGACGAGCTGCCGGCCATCGAGAAGTTTCTCCCGACGCTTCCCGGAGATTTGCGTTTCGCCATCGAGCTTCGCCAGAGCCGCTGGATGCGCGCCGACGTGCGGCCGCAGTTGCTCGAAGTGCTGGCGCGTCACGGAATCGCGCTCGCGCTCAGCGACGGACGTTGGATCGCGCGCGAGACAATGCTGGAGCTGGCCGAGCAACCAACCGCGGATTTTCTCTACGTTCGCTGGATGGGTCCGGACCGCGACATCACCGACTACTCGCACATCCAGTTCGATCGCTCGGAGGAGATCCGCGCCTGGTCCGAGGTGCTGAAGCGTGCCGCCATCACGAAGGAAATCTACGGCTTCTTCAACAATCACTTCGCCGGCCATAGCCCCGCCAGCGCCCGCGAGATGCAACGCCTCGTCGGGCAAGAGCCGGTCGACCCCGAGTCGCTGCGCGGCCAGCGATCGCTGTTCTGATCCGGGTGATCCTTGCTCGCCCGGACGCGTTTAGGCTACATTCGCTCCGTCTATCCCCATATAATGAAGGAGAGCGAGCATGGCGAAAAAGCCGGTCGATGCAGCCTCGGACATCGTGAAGGCGGCGATCTATCCGCCGATTGGAATCGCGCGCGTGGGCAACAGCGAGGACGAATTCTTTCTCGCACCCGAGGTTCCGGATCCGTTGCCGGAGCCGCCGGGGTTTTATCGCGATGCCGAGGGGGCGCTGAAGCGGCAGGCGGTGCGGTTTCGCATCTATGGGTTGAATGCGGAGGGCGTCGCGGTTCGGGAGTTGACGGCGGATGATGCGACGATCGAGTGGCAGGTCCATCTCGCGAACACGAAAGCGTCGTGGTACCAGTTCCAGCTCGCGCTCGACATCCCCGAGGCCGCGGATGCGCCGCCGACGTTGCTGCGGAATGCGACGGTGTCGGATCGCGCCTCGCTCAACATCGATCCCGGTCCGCGCCGCATCAGCGGAAAGAATCAGCACGGGAAAAAGTACGCCTTCGACAACGGCAAGTTCCTCGGCACCACCGTCTACCTCGGCGAGCTTCGCACCGACGAAGCCGGCCGCCTGATCGCCCTCGGCGGCCGCGGAGTTTCCGCGTCGCACGACGGTAGCAAGGCGGTGACGTTCGCGAACAACGAGGGATGGCATGACGACGTCTCCGATGGGCCGGTCACGGCGACGGTAACGTTGAACGGGAAGGAGCTGCCCGTCGATCCAGCCTGGGTTGTCGTTGCGCCGCCGAATTACGGTCCGATGCAGAAGTCGGTGCGCACGATGTGGGATCTGATGCGCGACGTTGCCATCAACACGAAGAGCCTGAACTATCCGCGGCCGGTGCGGCCGTCGTTCGAGCGCGATATCCGCCCGCTGTTCGAGCGCATGTCGCGGCTTCAGTGGGTCAACGCCGGTTTTGCCGCGGCATTCGGATGGAAAGGTCCGCAGGATTTTTCGCAGCCGGAGTGGCTGGAGCGGCTTTCGAACAAGGACGATGCGACGGCCGAACTGCGGCGCACCATCGCCAATCACTTCCGCGTCTTCGAGCGCGACTCGTGGTCGCCGACTCCGTGGCCGTGGGTGTACGGCGATGCGATGAACATCCCGCCCGCGCACACGCCGCGGCAACACGCGGAGCTCACCGATACGCAGCTCCGTTTTCTGAAGCAGTGGGCGGACGGCGATTTCGATGATGACTACGAGCCGAATCCAAATCCGCCGCGGCGCATCGAGGACGTGCCGTTGGCCGAACAGCCGGACACGCTGACGAAAGCGTCGCTCGAGGATTGCCTCGCGGACGCGTTCCATCCCGGCTGCGAGATGACCTGGCCGATGCGGACGGCGACGATGTACATGGCGCCGTTTCGCCTTCTTCATGTGCCCGAGGGATGGATCGAGCCGCAATACGCGCCGCCGATCGACAGCGCGCTGACGCTGCCGAATGGCCCGCTGGCCGCGCAAGGGCCGGGCGGCATCACGCGATGGATGGCCATTCCGTGGCAGACCGACACGGCCAGTTGCCGTTCCGGCTACACGCCCACCTACGATCCGTACGTGCCGACGTTCTGGCCTGCGCGCGTGCCGAACAACGTGCTGTCCGAGGAGGACTATCAGAAGGTGATGGACGAAAGCCTGCCGCTCGGCGATCGCCTGGCCGCCTTCGCGAAACGCTCGCTCTGGATCCGTCCCCTCGGCCGTGGCGGCTACACCAGTCAGATCAACAACATGATCGACCACTTCGGAAAACTCGGCGTGGTCGAGGTCCGCGAAGGACCGAGCGATCGCGAGAACTTTCCGGCCGTCATGGAGGTCGAGCAACTCCATCCGGCCGATCATGAACATCGCGTGTTGAAGGCGCTGGCCGGCGCCGAGGTCCTGATGGCCGCCGTTCCGGCCGAAGTGGAAGGTGTGGAGCAGGACATCGATCTCAGCGGCATCGAGAAAGTGAATCGCTTCCCGCACGGGCTGACGCTGCGGCGGTGATGCGCGTCGATGTGTTGATCGTAGGAGCAGGGCCGGCCGGTACGACGGCCGCCCTGAACCTCGCGCCACTGTGTTCGGTCGCTGTTGTCGAACGGAGCGCCGCGCCGTCGCCACGCATCGGCGAGTCGCTGCCTGCCGCCGCGCGCCGGCTGTTTCGCGACATGGGTCTGCTCGACTCATTCCTCGCCGAAGGACATGCGCCGTGCTACGCGAACCGAAGCGTGTGGGGCGATGCGCGTCCGCGCGAGCTCGATGCACTCCGCGATGCGGACGGCCACGGCTGGCATCTCGACCGCGTTCGTTTCGAGCAGTGGCTGCGCGATGTGGTGTCGAGCCGCGGCGCGCAGATCATCGTTCCGGCCACGATCGAACGGATCGAGCGGGATGGCGAGGGTTGGCGCGTCGACGTTGTGCACGGATCGGACGTCATGACGATCGACGCGCAACTGGTCATCGACGCCGCCGGCCGCGCCGCTCCGATCGCGCGACGCCTCGGCGCGCAGACGCGCGTCGACGATCGCCTCGTCTGCGGCTGGGTCTACGGCCGCGACGAAGGCAATGGCGGCCGCGGTATTACGTTCATCGAGGCGACTGAAGATGGCTGGTGGTACACGGCGCCGATTCCGCACGGCCGTCGCGTGCTCGCGTTTCACACCGACGCCGATCTGCCCGCGGCGCGCATCGCGCGCGAGCGCGACGCGTTGCTCGTGAACGTGCCGGGCGAGCTTGCGGAGTTGCTGCGCGCATCCGGTTTCGTCGCCGAGGTAACGTCAGGATTCACCGCCGCACACACGGCCACGCTCGATCCATGCGCCGGCCCAGGCTTTCTCGCCGCCGGCGACGCCGCGCTCGCATTCGATCCGCTATCGTCGCAAGGCCTGTTCAACGCACTCTTTATCGGACTCGCCGCCGCGGAAGCCGCCGACTCCCATCTTCGCGGCGACGTCGAGTCGTTATCCCGATACCGCGACACGATCGCCGACATCGCCGCCGCCTACCGCCAACACCTCGCGCTCTTCTACGCCGAGGAGCAACGCTGGCCCGAAGCGCCATTCTGGAAACGCCGGCACGCACTGCGCACAGGAGACGCGCTTCGTCGGGACTTCCTTCCATAATCGCCGGTAGGGAATTCCTTCGTTCAGGACTCTCCCTCGGATGAGAGGAGCGCCATGAAATTAGGAGTCTGCTGCAATCCCTACTTTCCTCACGGCTGGCTGCCGCCGATTCCGACGCGCGATTCGTGGGCCGCACTGCGCGCTCTCGGCCTGACACACGTACGGCTCTCCGCCGATTTGAACCTGATGGCGTCCGCGCCGTCGGCGATGAATTTTGGCTTTCTCGATCCGTGGACGAACGCGATCACGGATGGAGGGCTGAAGATCTACATGAATGTCGCGCTATGCCCGCCGTGGGCATCCGAGAATCAGCCCGCCTATGTCGGTCTGATCCCTGGGTCGGCGTGGTGGAACACCCCCGGAGACGCAAGCGGCGGCATTCACTTTTTCGATCCGGACCCGACGCGAAATCCGCACGCGGATGTGGACCAGGCGGAGCCGGCGAGGCCTTACCTTACCGCTGCGGGAACCCCGCGGATCAGCGGCGACTTCATGACCTCGGCTGCCAGCCAACTGGCCGGACGCTACGGCAGCATTGTCGATTCGTGGGGAATCTGGAACGAGCCCGGCGGCGAGCTGTTCTATCCGCCGATCCGGTGGGATGACACCAATCACGGCGGGCTGGGCGACGTCATCGCCACGCGCTTCATGCCCGAGGTGGTCGTCCCGTTTATGACCGGGCTGCGGAGCGCGCTGCCGAATCCGAGCACGATCGGAATCGAAGCGGATGGGGACGGCGTGCTGGCGCGCTGCCTCGATATCGAGGCGCAGCGCGAAGGAGAGCCTCCACTCTTTACGACCGCTCTCAGCTTTCACCCCTATGGCGATCTCCACGAGGGCATGGCGTATGCGACCATGGACGCATTTCTCGCTGTCGTGAAGACCCGCGCGAATGGCCGGAAGCTCTGGGTGTCCGAGATCGGCGGAGATCCACAGGCGCTTTACGACTGGACCATGGCCACAGTCAGAAAGTACCCCGAGATCGACAGCATCATTTATCTCGAGCCGCGATACTTCTTCGAACCCGGATCGTGGGAAACGAACAAGCCTGTCGTTTCGGACCTTGGCCGGAAGTTCGGCGCGTTGTTCAAGGCGATCAACAGCCGAAGACACCCCGTGCGAACGCCATGATTTCAGATTGATGCGTTAGGATTCCGCTATGCGCTCGCCACGCGTCGGCAAACCACGATCGGCATCGACCGCGGGCTCGTCGTTGTCGGGGAAACTGCCGCGATTAGCGTTGCCGCGCTCCGCGGCCGCGGCGATGGGGACGCGTCCCAGGCCGGCCATTGGGAAGCCGACGCTGCGCGATCCGGTTAGCGCGAATCGCAATGGACGGAAGTGACGATCACGAACAGCATCCCGCGATTCGCGGCCTGAAGACCGTCTGCCGTTGCAACAACATCAAGTACCGGACGATCGAGCGCGCCATCCGCCGCGGCGCGTGCACGCTTAGCCAGATCGCCGCCTGCACCACCGCCACGACCGGACATTGCGGCGGGAGTTGTACGCCCGAGGTGCAGGAGATGCTGGATGAGCACGCGCCGAAGACGGCGCTTTCGCAGCCGCCTCTGAAGCCGGCTGCATCGGCGGACGCGTGGTGGGTGCGCAACAAATGATGCCGTCGGTTGCCGGCGGCGGCACCGGCCTGCCGATGATTCCGCCGACCGGGATGGCCATCGCCGCGCTGACGGTCATGCTCTGGTTGATCTGGAGCGACACCATCCGCACCGCGCGCACGCCGGCCATTCTCTACGCGCTGCGCATCGCGCTGTTCGTGATCGTGGCGGGCATCCTGCTGCTGAACCGGATCCGCTATCCCTTCCTCTTTTCATCGACGGCGACGACACTGGTGGTGGTCGTGGCGCTGGTGGGAGCGGGCGGCGCCGCGTACTTTGCGCGGCGTCTGGTGCGGCGAGGTTAAAAGCAGGATCCGGTGAAGATCGACTGGCGTAGGTGAAGGTAGTCGACAGAACTAAGAGAGAGATCGCAGGCCCATCGACTCGTCCGGTCCATCATTCCGCTCGGCAAGGTGGCCAACCCTCACCGGACCCTTGAGAAGCACTATACGGCATTCCGTACGGAACTTCAACCTTCCTGATTTATGACGCGGATAGGTTGCCACCCGTGTGGATACGGACGCGACGGTAACGATGGTTACGGCAGGATGTTGCGGCGTTCGCTCCCGCTATACTCGCCCGCTGTGAAGACCACCCTGGTCACGCTGTTTCAGGCCCTGGCCGATCCGACGCGGCTGCGGCTTTTGAACCTGATGGCCGCGGGCGAAGTTTGCGTCTGCTTCTTCGTCGAGGTGTTCGAGGAGCCGCAGCCGAAGATTTCGCGGCATCTCGCCTACCTGCGCCGCGCGGGACTGGTCACCGCGCGCCGCGACGGGAAGTGGATGCACTACAGCCTGACCATGCCCGCCGACCCGGCCGTCGCCGAGGTGTTGCGGAAGGTGCTGGATGTGGCGTCGAAAGAGCGGGGGATGCAGCGCGACCGCATGACGCTCGAGCGCGTCTGCTGCGCGGCGAAGTTGCCGGCATCGCTGCAGAACGCGCCGAAGCCGGAGCTGGCGAGGGCGCGGACTTCCTGATGCTGACGGCGATCCTCATCGCCATCGCGGCGTTTTTCGCCGGTGCGATCTCCGCTGTGGCCGGTTTCGGTATCGGCAGCATCCTCACGCCGCTCCTCGGCCTCACGATCGGCGTCAAGCTGGCCGTGGCCGGCGCCGCGATTCCGCACTTCATCGGCAACGCGCTGCGACTCTGGACGCTGCGCGACCGCGTCGACAAGCAGGTGCTGAAAACGTTCGGCGTGATGAGCGGCGCCGGCGCGCTGGCGGGCGCGCTGCTGCACGCCGTGGCCGCAACGCAGGCGCTGAAGGTGGTCTTCGCCATCGTGCTGATCATCGTCGGCTGTTTCGGCGTGACCGGATGGAGCGATCACCTCCGCTTCGGACGCCGCGGCGCGTGGGTGGCGGGCGGCGTGTCGGGACTGCTCGGCGGTTTAGTCGGAAACCAGGGCGGCATCCGCGCGGCGGCGATGCTGGCGCTGGACGTTCGCAAAGAGGTATTCGTGGCCACCGCGGTCGCGATCGCGCTGATCGTCGACGGCGCGCGGCTTCCGGTCTACGCCTTCAGCACCGGCCGCCAGTTGCTGACGGTCTGGCCGCTCATCGCCGGCGCCAGCGCCGCCGTCATCGCCGGGACGTTCTTCGGAAAGGCACTCCTCGGCCGCGTGCCGGAGAACGTGTTCCGTCGGCTGGTCGCGGCACTGTTGATCGCGTTAGGAATCGCGATGCTCGTGTCGCGATAAAAAAGGCTTTTTCACCACAGAGACACAGAGATCACAGAGAGGTCCCTCGGTGTCCTCTGTGCCTCTGTGGTTGAATGCTTTTTATGCGCGCTCGATGGCTGGTGTTCGTAACACTCATCGCATCCGCCGCGCATGCTGCGACGTTCATCGTCCCCTCGGATCGTGTGCTGGTTGCGGCTTCGAAGGCGATCGTCGTGGCGACGGCGGGAACGTCGCATGGCCGATATGCGCCGGGCGGTTGGATCGAGACCGTGACGGAGTTGCGCGTCGAGGAAACGATCAAAGGCCGCATCGCCGCGGGCGAGACGATTCACGTCACGGAGTTGGGCGGGATGGTGGGCGGCATCGGCTACGTCGTCGCGGGCAGTCCGCGCTATGCCGAAGGGCAGCGCGTGCTGCTGTTTCTGGAGACGAACGATCGCGGTGAGTGGGTGGCGAAGAACATGGCCGTCGGCAAGTTCGAGCGTGCCGAGGATGCGCGCGGGCGGCGGCTGCTGGTGAGGGACAGCAGCGAAATCGTCGGATGGGAAACCGACGGCGAAGTGCATCGCGAGCCGGTGCGGATGGAGGATGGCTTCCTCGAGTTCGTTCGCGCGATTGCGCAAGGACGCGACGCCGGCGACGACTACATCGTTCGCGATCCGCAGCCGGTGCGGAGTGTGGTTAGTGAATCAACAGCTCAGGCGTTCGCGCCAAGCTCGTATCTGCTGCAGAGCGGCGGCCTCGGCATCCGCTGGCCGAACTTCCCGAACGCCGTCGTTTTTCTCAGCCACGGCACGCAGACGGGCGCGTTGAACGGCGGACTCACGTCGATTCAGCGCGCGTTCGCGGCGTGGACCAACGACGCCGGATCGAACATCGTCTACAGCTATGGCGGGACGACGCCGATCGCGCATGCCGGTTTCAACAACGGCGGCCTCGACGGCGTCAACACCATTCAGTTCAACGATCCGGCCGGCGAGATTCCGGGATCGTTTTCGGCGGGCGACGGAGCGATCCTGGCCATCGGCGGCGCGTGGTTCGGCAGCACCACGCACGCCGCGCACGGTGAGCAGTACTTCACAATTATCGAGGCCGATCTCGTCGTGCAGGATGGCATCACCGGCGCCGGGCTGACCGGCAACGGTTTCGATCACGTCCTCACGCACGAGCTCGGACACACGCTCGGCCTGCGCCATTCCGACAAGACCGCGAGTGATTCCGGGCCATGCAGCGCGCCGCTCGACTGCTCCGATTTCGCGATCATGAAGTCGACCGTCGCCTTCAATTCCGATCCGATCGGATCGGCGCTGCAGGCGTGGGACATCACCGCCATCGATGCCGTCTACGGTTCTGGCGTGGTCGTGCCTTCGTGCAATCCGCCGAAGATCGCCACGGCGCCGCAGACGGTGAACGTCGGCACGACGTCGGTGACCTTCAGCGTGACGGCCACCGGCGACGCGCCGCTGCGCTATCAGTGGTACGCCGGAAGTTCCGGCAACACCGCCGCTCCGATCAGCAACGCCACGACGTCGTCGCTCACCGTCAAGCCGCCCGTGACGACGGCGTATTGGGTGCGCATCACGAACGATTGCGATCCGCCGGCCGACAGCGGAACGGTCTTCGCCATCGTCAACAACTGTCCGCCGGTGACGATCGTCTCGCAGTCGGACAGCCCGACCATCCTGGAAGGAAGACCGGCCACTCTCTTCGTCGTGGCCGACGGCGGAACGGTCTCCTACCAGTGGTACTTCGGCACGAGCGGTGTGACCACGTCGCCCATCCCGAACGCCGTGGCGCCCGGCCTCGGCGTGACGCCGTCCGTCACCACCAGCTACTGGGTGCGGGCCACGAACACGTGCGGCTCATCGATCGACAGCACCACGATCACGGTCACGGTCATTCCGTGCGCGGCGCCGAAGATCGTCGTGCAGCCGCCCAGCGCGAACATCGTGTCGAACACGGGAACGACGCTGTTCGCCGCGGTGACCGGAACGCAGCCGATCGCCTATCAATGGTACGAAGGGACGTTCCCCGACACGTCGCATCCCGCGACGAACGGCAACTCGGCCACACTCGCCGTGCCGCCGCTGGTGGCGTCGACGTCGTACTGGCTGCACGTGTCGAGCGAATGCGGCACGGCCGACAGCAACACCGCGCACCTGACCGTGGTGCAATCGTGCGCGCCGCCGACGATCGTCTCGCAGCCGCAGAACCAGAGCGTGGTTCCGGGATCGAACGTAATCGTCTCCGCGGTCGTCCTCGGAGCCTCGCTCTCATTCCAGTGGTTCCAGGGTCCGTACCTCGACTTCACGCATCCAATCGGCGGCAACGCGCCGTCGGTCTTCGTCCCGACGATCAGCGCGACGTCGCAATTCTGGCTGCGCGTCGGCGGATCATGCGGAAGCGTCGACAGCAGCGTGGCGACGGTGACGGTGGCGGCGTTGCCGCGGCATCGGGCGGTGGGGCGGTAGGGTTCTAAAAGCGTTTCACCACAAAGACACGAAGGACACGAAGAGAATCCCTTTGTGCTCTTTGTGTCTTTGTGGTGGAAATCATTTCGACCCTCACCGGATACACTCCGCCCCCGATGTCCCTCCTGCTGTACATTGCGGTGGCGCTTCTGCTGCTGTGGATCGCGCACCGCGCGCTGATGCCGCTCACGCGCGCTACGGCGCTCGTGCTGATCCTGCTGCCGATGTGCGTGACCGGCAAGGCGCTGCTGACCGGCGGCGTCTTCGGTCCGGTCGATCTGCCGTACTTCACCGAGCCGCTGCGCGACATGCGCGTGCCGCTCGGCGTGGCCAAGCCGCACAACGGAATGCTGTCGGATTTGTACGCGCAGATGATCCCGTGGCGGAAGGCGGTGCAGTTCGCGATTTCGCACGGGCGCTGGCCGCTCTGGAATCCGTTCATCCTCTCCGGCACGCAACTGGCCGCGGCGGCGCAGCCGGCTGCGTATTCGCCGTTCACGCTGATCGCCTGCCTGCTGCCGGTCGCGCACAGCATCACCTTCTCCGCGGCCATCACCTTCTTTCTGGCGGGACTGGGCGCGTTCCTCTTCGCGCGCGCGCTCGGCTGCCGCGAAATCGTCGCGCTCTCCGCGGCCGCCGGTTGGATGTACGCCGGCGGCATGGCCTTCTTCGTCCTCTGGTCGCTCGGCAGTTCGTGGGCCTTCCTGCCGCTCGTGCTCTTCGCCACGCGCCGCTGCGTGTACGAGCCGGGCGTGCGCGCGGCGACGATCCTGATGATCGTCCTGACGCTGCTCCTGCTGGCCGGACATCCGGAGACGGCGTTTCACATCGTCTTCTGCGGCGCGCTTTACGGCCTGGTCGAGCTGCTGGCGATCCGGCGAAACGTCGGACGCGTCCTCGGCGCTGCAGCAGCGGCCGGGATCATCGCGCTGATGCTCTCCGCGATCTATCTCCTGCCGATGTTCGAGGCCGCGCCGCAGACGATGGAGCAGCAGTTCCGCATGGGCGGCTACCGCGACGTGCCGCGCGGCGTTGCGCTGAGCGAAAGCGGCGCGCGCATCCTCACCGACTTTTTCCCGCACCTGCATCACCGCTGGTGGATGCGTAAAGTCCCGCACTGGGTTCCGCTCGAGACTTCCGCCGCCGGCAGCATCATCGTGGCGCTGGCGATCTACGCGCTGGTCAGGGTGCGGCGGCGCGAGACTACATTCTTCGGTGGCCTCGCGCTCTTCGGAATCCTCTGCGGCGCCGACTGGTCGCCGCTCGCCGCGTTGATGCAGAAGCTCCCGCTGTTCGACATCGCTCTCAACGAGCGCTTCACCTTCGCCGCCGCGTTCTCGCTGGTCATCCTCGCGGCGCTCGGACTCGAACACGCCCTCGCTACGCGCGACAAGTCTCTTGGCTACGCGCTCGCGGCTGCCACGCTCCTCTTCGCCGCCGGCGCGTTCACCATCGACCGCCTGCACGTCATGGAAGACAAGCTCCCCGAGTGGGGCGTCTACACACTCTTCGGCGAGCTGGCCTGCCTCGGCATCGCGGCCATCGTCGTGCTCGCGCTGAAGAATCGCGGCAACGCCATCGCCATCACCGTCCTCGTGGCCATCACCGTCCAGAGGTGGCTGGCCGGATACGACGTCTATCCCACGCTGCCTGCGTTCGCCGCCTATCCGCCAGTTCCGATCCTGCGCTCGCTGCCGCGCGAGACCGGCGCGCCGTTCCGTATCGTCGGACGCGCGCACGCGCTCGTGCCGGGAACGAGCGCGCTCTACGAGCTGGAAGACGTTCGCGGCTACGAAGCCATGACCTTCTCGCGCTACGTGGCCACGTATGACGCGTGGTGCGTTCACCAGCCGGTCTGGTTCAACCGCGTCGACGATCTGACCAAGCCCTTCCTTTCCATGATCAACGTCCGCTACGCCATCGCCTCGGACAACGTCCCGCCCCCCGACGGCTGGCGCCGCGTGGCCGTGCAGCGCGGCGCGGAACTGCTGGAGAACACGCGCGTCTTTCCGCGCGCCTTCATGCCGTCGCGCGTCGTTTTCGGCACGCCGTTCGACGGCATCATCAAGTCCATGACCGCCGCGAAGGATTTTCACGAACGCGCCTGGATCGAGGCGCCGCTGACGCCCGGCGAGATTGCCAACGACGGCGGCACCGTGGCCGCGGTCACGCGCGACGGCGGCGATCTGCTCATCGACACCGCCACGGCCGCCGGCGCCTGGGTGGTAATCACCGAGCCGGCCTGGGATGGCTGGCGCGTCTACATCGACGACCGCCGCGTCGAACACTTCAACGCAAACGCCGCCTTCATCGGCGTCTACGTCCCGTCCGGAGGCCACCGCATCCGCCTCACGTTCCTCCCCACGCGCTTCGTGCAGGGACGCGCCATCTCGCTTTCCACACTGGCTCTTCTGCTCGCCGGCAGCGTCGCCGCAAGAATTCGCCGCCGCCCAACGGCGTTGGCCTGAGCTTCGAACACGTGTGACGACTGACACCGCGGGCGGAGGAGCCCGCCCGGTACCGTTCGCATCTGCTCACAAGAAAGAGACCCCCTTTGATGCGAATCCTGGTTCGATCGTTGATCGTTTGTTTTCTCGCCGCGGCGACGTCACTGCACGCCATCACCTACATCGTTCCTCCCGACCGGGAGCTGATCGCGCAGGCGGAATCGATCGTCATCGTCAAAGGGGTCTGCTCTCACGCGCACCTGACCGCGAACGGCCTCATCGTCACGACGGCGCAATTGGAAGTCGTCCGCCCGCTGAAAGGGAGCTTTCAGGCCGGCGAGATGATCGACGTGACGGAGCCCGGCGGCATGCTCGATGACGTCGGCTTGCTCGTGCCCGGATCGCCGCGGTATGCGTCAGGGATCGAATATCTCGTTTTTGTAAGCCGCAATCCGTTCGGAGAGCTGATTACGGTCGGCATGGGGCTCGGCCGCTTCGAACGCTACATCGATCTGCACGGCCGCGTGATTTACACGCGCGCCGTCGGTGAAGATCCAATCCGAGGATTCGATGTGGATGGTCCTGAGCACCGGGAGTACGACCGCGATGCAGCGCTATTCGTGAAATTCATCTCCGATTCCGTCGCCGGCATTGAGACGAAGGCGAACTACGCGGTCGATGCGTCAACGCTCGTTGTTGACCAGCAGTCGCGTATGGCCAGCCTGAGGCCCAAACCGCTGGCGGTGACGCGCGGAAGTTACCTCTATTCGCTCAACGCGCGCTGGCAGTCTCCGACGGCTAAGTTCTTTGCATTCGGTACGCAACCCGGTCACTTTCAGGACGGCGGGATCGGGAACGCGCAGTTCGCCCTTTCGCTGTGGACGTCGGCCGGTGCAGGAATCTCCTACACCTACGGCGGGACGACGACGGAGAAAGACGGGATCAACCATAACCAGAACACCATCGTCTTCAACGACTGGAATGGGATCGTCGCGATGAACCGCGCCTTCACGGGGAATCCCACGATTGCGGCGATCGGCATGTCGTGGATCTCATCGCCATACTCGCTCGGCGGAGAACAGTTTCGCGCAATCGTCGGGGCGAATGTTGAAGTCGGCACGGGCCTGGAGGCCTTTACCGATCATCAATTCTCGATGATGCTGGCTCATGAACTAGGAAACACGCTCGGGTTCAGGAACTCTGACGGGACCGGCGACCCGGACAGCCCGAGCAATGGCCACAACGGCTGTTCTCCCCCCTCGGCTCCCAACGATCCGCAGCCACTGTGTACGACCGTCGCGGTCATGAGTGAAACGGCCAATGCTTCGTTCTCGTCGCTCCAGACATATGACATCCAGGCCGCACAAACCGTCTACGGCAGCGGCGTTTGCATCACGCCGTCGATTGGAAATCAACCGGCGGACGTGACGATCGCGGAAGGACAGTCGGCGACCTTGTCGGCCAACGTGCCGGGAACAGGCCTCACGTATCAGTGGTACATCGGTACCGCCGGCGACACGACGACCCCGGCGCCGAATGGCGCGAGCTCTCAATTGACCGTCTCTCCGGCCGCGACGACGAAATACTGGGTTCGCGTCACCGCCTGTGCGTCGTCGGACAGCCGTACCGCTACGGTCACGGTGAACTGCGCGCCGCCGTCCGTTTCGGCGCCGCTTGCCTTTCCGGCTTCGATTTCCCTGGGACAATCGAGCATCATCTCCGTCACGCCGGCCGGCAGCGGACCATTTACCTACCAGTGGTACTTCGGAAATAGCGGCGACACCTCGGACGCGGTCCCCGGCGCGACGAGCTCCTCGGCCAACGTGACTCCGAACGGCACTACCACCTACTGGGTCAAGGTGACCGGCCGATGCGGAACGTTCAACAGCGCGGCCACGACCGTCACCGTGAGCGTGTCCTGCACGGCGCCGAACATCACGACGCAGCCGGCCAGCGTTTCCGCCCCGATCGGAACCGCCGTAACGCTGAAGGTCGTCGCTGCCGTCCCCGGAACCATCATTCATTACCAGTGGTACAAGGGCGCGAAAGGCGATCTCTCGTCGAAGGTGGGCATCGACTCGGCCACGTTCACCCCGAGCGTCGCCGGCACGACGAGCTACTGGGTCCGCCTGACCGCGGCGTGCAACGGCCTGCCCTTCACCGACAGCAACGCCGCGGTCGTGACCGCGACCGGTCCGTCGAAAGGCCGCGCGGTTCGGCACTAGGAGCCGCTTCGCCGGCCGCATCGCCCGGAGAATCCGCCGCCGGCGCGTTGTAACGTTGACGTGACCCCCGACACAATTGGAAGAGCGCCAGGACGTACAATCCCGAAGCCCATTCACGGAGAGAGACCCTCTGATGCGAATCCCCATCCGGTTAGCGATCGTTTTCTGCCTCGCCGCAGCCACGTCGCTGCAGGCCATCACCTACATCGTTCCGACCGATCGCGACCTCGTGAAACGCGCTGAGGCCATCGTCGTGGCAACCGCAGTCGAATCGCATTCGGAGCTGCGGGATGGAGGACGGGTCGTCACGGTGGCGACGCTACAGGTGGATCGCGTAATCAAGGGAAGCGTGACCGGCAATTCGGTGGAACTCGTCGAGATGGGTGGCGCCGTCGGAGATCGCGTCATGATCATTCCTGGTTCGCCGCGCTACGAACCGGGCACGCGATACCTGGTCTTTCTGCGGACGAATCAGTTTGGCGAGCGGCTGACGTGCGGCTTCGGGCTTGGTAAATTTGAATTTACTTCGGATATCGCAGGAAGAGCGCTACTGAGTCGCGGAACTGCGAAGGATGAGATATTCGGTTTCGAAGAGAGTGACTGGTCAGCACATGTCGAGCGGCTGCGGGCTGCGACCGAATTCATCAACTTCGTGGAAACCGTTGCGAAGTCTGACGGTCCCGCTCGCATGGATTACTTCCTCGATCGATCCTCCGTCGTACTGAGGACGTTCCCCGAGTTTCTGCCGCGAGCGACAGCATTTACTCCAATCGCCGAATCGACGCGGCCGGACTACATGCTTGCAGGCAATTACCGGTGGCAGACACCAACTGCAACGTTCGTCTATTGCTGCTCCCCGAACTTCGAACCGGGCTTTAACGGGCCGACGGACGTTTCGTCGGCGATGGCGAACTGGAATGGTGCCGGAGCAGGAGTCAACTACTCGCTGGGCGCTGTCGACGACACAGCAAACAAAGGATTCACTGCCAGCGACTGCAAGAACGCGATCCTCTTCAACGATCCCAACAATGAGATTACAGGAGCCGCTGCTATTGGCGGTATCTCGACGACGGGAACAATCTGCACGCCGCCGCCTGGCCAGCCTTCCGGGCCATTCTCCTATTCACTGCCCGATGGGAACACCTACAGCAAGACCTTGGAAGTCGATGTGGTCGTGGGCAAATCGATCAGTACGAACGAAGCGACGTTTATCGGAGTTCTCACGCATGAACTGGGTCACACGCTCGGTTTCCGTCATGCCGATGGAACCTCGGACCCTCTCAGCCCTCAAAACGGACATCCCTGCGTCGCTCCATCGCCGTGCGCAGGCCAAGGTCAGGCGATCATGGCGTCCGTCGTTGCCTTCAACCTCAGCACACTTCAACAGTGGGACCTCGACGCCGTGCAAACCGTCTACGGCAGCGGCCCCGTCTGCACGCCGCCGTCGATCACATCGCAGCCCTCGGGTGTGACGATCACCGCCGGTCAATCAACCACATTGTCGGTCACCGCCACCGGGACGAGCCCCACGTATCAGTGGTTCATCGGCACCGCGCCCAGCACCGCAACGCCGGCGCCGAGCGGCACTACCAACCAATTGACCGTTTCGCCCAACGCGACGACGAACTACTGGGTTCGCGTCAGCGGTTGCAGCACGTCCGTCGACAGCCGGACGGTCACCGTCACCGTCAATCAGCCGCCATGCACGCCGCCCTCGGCGCCGGCGCCGACAGCCGCGCCGTCGTCGATTTCGTCAGGGCAATCGAGCACGCTTTCCGTCTCGCCAACGGGTACCAGTCCATTTACCTACCAATGGTTCGTGGGGAACTCCGGAAACACGGCCAATCCGATCAACGGCCAGACGAATTCGTCGGTCTCCGTCAGCCCGACGACGACGACCTCGTATTGGGTTCGCGTGACGGGCCAGTGCGCGCCGGCGGCGGATAGTCCGGCCACGACGGTCACGGTTGGAGCATGTGCTCCTCCCTTCACGCCGACGCCGACCGCGTCGCCGTCGTCGATCGCGTCGGGACAATCGAGCACGCTCATCGCCTCGCCGACCGGAACCGGGCCGTTTTCGTACCAGTGGTTCACCGGCGCTTCGGGCGATCAATCCAACCCGATCCCGAGCGCCACGAACTCTTCGACGATCGTCAGTCCGACCGTCACTACGAGCTATTGGGTCAAGGTCACCGGGCAGTGCGCGCCGGCGTCGAACAGTCCTGCCACCACCGTCACGGTTACCTGCTCTCCGATCACGGGCGTGAGCGCGCAGCCGTCGACGATCAATGTGGGACAGTCGTCAACGCTTTCGGTGAGCACTACCGGCAGCGGACCGTTCACGTTCCAGTGGTATCGCGGCAGCCTCGGGGACGTTTCGAATCCGATTGCGAACACGAGCAGCACGATCGTCTCGCCGACGACGAACACCGCGTACTGGGTTCACGTCACCGCACCATGCGGATCGCAGGACACCAACGTCACCGTCTTCGTGAACGCGCCGTGCGTGCCGTCGTCGATCACCACGCATCCGACCTTCGCGACGATTCCTCCGGGCGGATCTACAACGTTGTCGGTCGTCGCCGCCGGAACCGCGCCGATTTCTTACCAGTGGTACACCGGCACCTCGGGCAATACCAACAGTCCGATCCCGAACGCCACCAATGCCTCGGTGACCGTCTCGCCAACGGTGACGACGTCGTATTGGGTGCACGTCGCGAACAGCTGCAACACGGTCGGCAACAACAGCACCACCGCGGTCGTGACGGTTTCCGCGACCTGCCCCGCGGCCACGATTACGACGCAACCGGCATCAGTCAACGCTTACATCGGAAGCGCCGCGACGCTGCATGTGGACGCCACCGTGACCGGAACCACCATTCATTACCAGTGGTACAAAGGCGCGAAGGGCGACCTCTCCACGAAGGTCGGCACCGACTCTCCGACATTCACCACCGACACCGTCGCCGTCACCGCCAGCTACTGGGTCCGCCTCACGTCGGCGTGCAACAACCTGACCTTCACCGACAGCAACGCCGCCGTAGTCACCGCCATCGGCACCCCGAAGGGACGCGCGGTACGGCATTGACCAGGGACGATCTGCTTCATCTGCGTTCATCTGCGGATAAAAACTGATCCGCAGATGACGCAGATTTACACAGATGAAAAATCGATCCCCTGCCTCTACATCGTGTCCAGCTGCTTCTTCATTGACGCGATCATCGCTTCGCTGACCTGTTCGCCTGGTAGCGACTGGGCGTAGGCGATTGCTTCTTCCATCGTTTTGCGCGCGGATGCTTTGTCGCCTTTGGCGAGGTACGTCGCGGCGCGGCTGCGGTAGATGCCGATCTTGCGTGGGCCGTAGGCGAGTTTCAGGGCGCGGTCGGATGCGGCGATGGAATCGTCGAAGCGGCCCGCGGCGCGGTAGGCGGAGATGAGGCGCGCGGGCGGGTTGTAATCCTTCGGGAGATCGCGTTCGGATTGCTCCAGCATGGCGATGGCCTTCTCCGGTTGCTTGAGTCCGAGGTAGACCGTGAGGCGATGCGAATCGTAGACGGCGCGCTGATCGGGCGTCTTCGCTTTCGCCGCTTCGCCTTCCAGGAAGGCGGCCCACTCCTCGCGGAGTTTGCGCGCCGAGGCTTCGTCTTTGGCCTGATCGCGGGCATCGACGAGCGATTCGTAGAGTCCGGAGCGGTCGTCGGCGGACATCTTGATCTTGCCGGCGTCGGCGAGCGTTTCGCGCGTCGCTTTCTCCAGTCCCGCGGTCAGTTCGGAACGGTTCCACGATTTCGCATCGAGATCAGTCGCGCAGGAAAGGCCGGTCGCAGCGACGTTAACCGCGGATCCCGTTCCGCGCACGCGCGGATACAGCGCCAACGCGCGCTCGGCGCAGCGTTGCGGATTCCGGCTTTGCAGGAGCGCGAAGACGAGCGATTCCGAGGCGCGTCCGAGCCGCGGCCAATCCTTCGGTGCCGCCGCAATCGCTTCATCGAACGCCTTCGCGGCCTCGGCCTGCTTCCCTTGTCCGGCCAGCGCGTCGGCGCGTACGAGGAGCGTGTCGGCCTTCGAATGCGCGCCGCGGAAGGCGTGCTGGCCGTCATCGAGCAGCTTGCGGACCTGCGGCACGGTGCCGCCGCCGGCGTAGCGGAAGATGACCTTGTCTTTCGGATCGAGGACGAGCAGTGTCGGCCAGACGCTGATCGGATGCGCTTTCAGGAAAGCGGTGTTCTTCGCGTCTTCGGTGTCGATCGAGAGCCAGACAAACTGTCCGGCGTACCGCTCGAGGGATTTGTCCGTGAAGACATAAGCCCTCATCGAGCGGCAGGTGTGTCACCAGGGCGCCCACGCTTCGACGAAGACCGGGAGGTCCGCCGATTTCGCGCGGGCGATCGCCTTGGTGTAGTCGTTCTCGATCCACGGCAGGACTTCTTTCGCCTGAGCCGCGGCCGCAACGACGAGGAGCGATGCGAGCAGGAGTCGTTTCATGGCGCGAAAGTGTAATGCACCTCCCGCACCCGATTGAGTTACGGCTTTGTCATCGTCATGACATCACCGCAGGCTCTTCTGCACCTTGTCGCGATACTCCTTCGCCTTCGCCACCGCCGCGGGCACATCGACCGTCAGCACCTTGCGATTGCGCATCAGCACTTTGCCGTCGCAGATCGTCGTGACCACGGCGCTGCCGGACGCGGCGTAGACGATCGCGGATTCGACGGCGTAGACCGGCTGCGTTTTCGGCTGCTGAAGATCGATGACGATTACGTCCGCGCGTTTGCCGGATTCGAGCGTGCCGATGCGGTCTTCCATGCCGAGGGCGCGGGCGCCGCCGAGCGTGGCCATTTCGAGGACGTCGCGGGCGCTGAGCGCTTTCGGATCGCCGCGGGTGATCTTCTGCAGGCGGGCGGCGCTGGCGGCTTCTTCGACCATGTCCAGATTGTTGTTCGAGCCGGCCGGACCGTCGGTGCCGAGGCCGAGCGCGACGTTCGCGTGGCGAAGGTCGACGACCGGCGCGACGCCCGAAGCCAGCATCATGTTGCTCTCCGGACAATGCGCGACGCCGACGCGTTTCGCGGCCAGCATCCTGATGTCGTCGGGCGTCAGCCAGATGCCGTGTGCGGCAACGACGTCGTGCCCGAGGAAGCCGATCGAGTCGAGGTAGGCGGCGGGGGAGAGGCCGCTGGTGTTGTCCTTGATCTGCGACGCTTCGCCCTTCGTTTCCGCGACGTGGATGAGGATCGGCGCGTGCAACTCCGTGGCGAGCGCGCGGACCTGTTCGAGGTGCGCGCGCGAGACGGTGTACGGCGCATGCGGCGCGAGCGCGGGCGTGATGAGCCGGTCGCCGTGCCAGCGCTTGACGAAGTCGCGGATGTAGGCGACGGCGGCGTCCCACGTCTTGTTGTCGGGCGCGGGGAAGTCAATCATCGTCTCGCCCAGCACGCCGCGCAGCCCGGCCTTCTTCGCTTCGGACGCGATGTCGCTCTCGAAGTAGTACATGTCGGTGAACGTAGTCGTGCCCGACGCGATCATCTCCGCTGCTGCCAGCCGCGTTCCCCACTTCACGAAGTCGCGGTCGACGTTCTTTGCCTCGGCCGGAAAGATGAAGTGCTGCAGCCAGTCCATGAGGTCGCGGTCGTCGGCGATGCCGCGAAAGAGCGTCATCGGCACATGCGTGTGCGCGTTGACGAAACCGGGAAGGATGGCCATGCCGCGCGCGTGAATCGTCTCCGCGCCGGCGAACCGCTTGGCGATGTCGGCCGACTCGCCGACGCCGGCGATCCTGCCGTTGTCGATGGCCACCGCGCCGTCCTCGATGTTCGGTCCGGCCATGGTGATGACGGTGCCGCCGGTGATGACGATGTCGACGTGTCGCGGAGCGGCGTCGACCATGACGGCGGCGAACGTGAGCAGGAGTGCGGACAGCAGGCGTCGGTACATGGCCGCGAACCTTAGCGGAATCGCGTGCGCGCGTACAATCCAGCGAATGAAAGCACGCATCCGCGGTCGCGCGACGTACTCGGACCTGGAAAAGGTGCCGGAGAACATGATCGGCGAGTTGATCGACGGCGATTTGTATACGTGGCCGCGACCTGCCGGACCTCATGCGCGCTTTGCCTCCGCTCTAGGTATGGATATCGGCCCGCCCTACGACCGCGGGCGAGGGGGGCCGGGTGGATGGTGGATCGTGGACGAGCCAGAAGTTCATTTTGACGAACAGGTGCTCGTACCCGACCTCGCCGGTTGGCGGCGCGAACGGATGCCGCAGATTCCGAAGGATCACCGTTTCATCGTTACGCCCGATTGGGTTTGCGAGGTGATCTCTCCTTCTTCGCTGCGCATCGATCGCGGCAAGAAGATGCGCATTTACGCGGAGCACGGCGTTCCGTGGATGTGGCTCGTCGATCCGATCGGCCGCATGCTCGAAGTGCTGACACTCGACGGCGGCAGTTGGAAGTACGTGGCCACCTTTAGCGGCGAAGACGTCGTCCGCGCGGAGCCATTTCCGGAAGCGGAAATCGACCTCGGGTCGATCTGGGGTCCCGACGAGTAGCGCCTCAATGCACCGGGACGGCACGTCGCGCTTCGCACACCGCAAAAATGCATATCGCCCGAGTGCGTCATATGGTTATTTCCACGTTTCCGCGACTATGTGACCCCACTGTCGGATTCCGGCGTACCCTTTCCGTTCCATCCCCGAATCCAGACAATCGAGGAGAGACAGACACCTTCTATTCACTGCTATAGTTATCGGCGACACTTATGGCTTTATTGCCCACGTCGCAGTCATCATCAGAGCTCGCCGCGGGCGTAGCAGGGGATAACCGTGAACACAGGAAGGCCGCGCGAAGGGAGATTTCCTGACGCGCCAACTGACCGATCTTCTCCTCCGGGAGCTTCCCGACGCGGTCGCCATCACCACGCCAGCCGGCGAAATCGTGTACTGGAACGGCGGCGCCGAGCGGCTTTTCGGCTATTCGAGCGCGGATGCGCTCGGCAGCTCGATCGACTCGCTGATCGTTCCGCACGGACACGTAGACGACCTCGATCAGTTCCGTCGCGAAGCGCTGACCACCGGCTTCTCTACATTTGAAACGGCGCGGCTTCGCAAAGACGGCTCGCTCGTCTACACCGTCGTTTCGAACAAGGCCGTTTACGACGCCGAGGGGCGCGCCGAATTCGTCGTCATCACGCAGAAGGACGTCACGCATCTCAAGGTTCTGCGCGACGCCAAGCTCGTCGAGTCGCAGTACCGCGATCTCCTCGAGTCGACGCCCGACGCCATCATCATGGCCAACCAGACCGGGCGCATCGTCCTGGCGAACAGCCAGGCCGAGAGGCTGTTCGGATACGAGCGCGGCGAGATGTTGGGAACGCTCGTCGAGATCCTGCTCCCGGGCCGTTATCGCGATAGCCATGTCGCACACCGCTCGGGCTACTTTCACCAGTCGCGCACCCGGTCGATGGGCGCCGGGCTGGAGTTGTATGGACTGAAAAAAGACGGCAGCGAGTTCCCGGTCGAGATCAGCCTCAGTCCTCTTCAGACTGACGGCGGCACGCTGGTGATGAGCGCCATCCGCGACATCACGTACCGCAAGGGAATCGAGCGCGCGCTGCAGGAGAAGAACGTCGAGCTGGAGCGCGCCAACGAGGCCAAGGACCGCTTCCTGGCCAGCATGTCTCACGAACTGCGCACGCCGCTGAATGGCATCATCGGATTCGCCGAGTTTCTCTCCGACGGCAAACCGGGACCGCTCAACGACAAACAGAAGGAGTACCTCGGCGACATCCTCAACAGCGGCCGGCATCTGCTGCATCTCATCAACGACATGCTCGACCTGGTCAAGATCCAGGCGGGACGCGTCGACCTCGCGCTCGAACGATTTTCACTGAGCGAGGCCATCACCGAAGTCTGCACCGGCGTGCATCCGCAGGCGGTCGGAAAAGGGATCGCGGTGCAGGTCGCGGTCGGAGACGGCATCGAGTTCGTGACGCTCGACAAGCAGCGTTTCAAACAGATCCTCTTCAACCTGCTTTCGAACGCGTTGAAATTCACCGATGACCATGGGCACGTCGGCATCGACGTCATGTCCGTCGACAATGGTTGTTTCCGCCTGGTCGTTTCGGACGACGGCATCGGCATTCGCGCGGAGGACATCGGCCGGCTCTTCACGGAATTCGAGCAGCTGGAAACCGGCACGGCGCGGCGCTTCGGCGGAACGGGCCTCGGTCTGGCGCTGACGCGGAAACTCGTCGAGCTGCACGGCGGCGCGATGGACGTCGAGAGCGAGTTCGGTAAGGGGAGCAGGTTCGGCGTCGGCCTGCCGCTGGCGATGGCGGAACGCGGGGAAACCCGAGGCGAGCGGTGATGCTGGCGCAGAGATCCATTCGGCCGGTGCGGGAAGGATCGTTCGTTGTGTCCCTCGATATCACTGAACGGGAGTGCCTCGGGACCGCGCTCCGGGAACGTGCCGCGAAAAGTAAGCCGTCATGAACAGCCAGCGCATCCTCATCGTCGATGACAACGCCACGAATCTGAAACTCGCCTCGGACGTGCTGGGCTTCGACGGCTATGAAATTCTGAACGCGAGCGACGCCGAGTCGGCGCAGGACATTATCCGAAGCACGCCGCCCGATCTGATCCTGATGGATATCGCCCTTCCGGGGATGGACGGGCTCACGCTCACGCGGCTGCTCAAGGCCGACAACGCCACACGGCACATCGTGATCGTGGCGCTGACCGCGTCGGCCATGAAAGGCGACGACGCGCGCGCACGCGAGGCGGGCTGCGATGGCTACATCACCAAGCCGATCGACACGCGGACGTTCCCGACCGCCGTGGCCGGCTATCTTCCGAAATCAGAGAGCGGCGGCGTTCGATGAAATCGTTGAACATCCTGATCGTCGACGATCAACCGATCAACCTCAAACTGCTCCGCGCCGAGCTGGAGGCGGAAAATCACATCGTGTTCGAGGCCACCAACGGTCAGGAAGGGCTGGCCGTTCTCGACCGCCGGCAGATCGACGTCATCATCTCCGACATCTTCATGCCGGTGATGGACGGCTACCGTTTCTGCTACGAAGTGCGGCGGAGTGAACGGCATCGCGACATGCCGTTCATCGTCTACACGAGCACCTATCTCTCGCCGTCCGACGAGAAGCTAAGCCTCGACCTCGGCGCCGACCGTTACCTCCGCAAGCCGGCATCGGTCGAGGAGATCAAGCAGACCATCGCCGAGGTTCTCGACAGTCCGCGCCGTCAGCCGACGGCGGTCATCGATTCGACCGACGTCCTCAAGGAGTACAACGCCGGCCTCGTCACCAAGCTCGAAAAGAAAAACATCGAGCTGTCCAGCGCGATGGGTCTGCTCACGTTGCAGAGCACCGCGCTCGAAACAACGGCCGACGCCATACTCATCACCGACGCTGACGGAGCCATTCTCTGGATCAATGCCGCCTTTACGACGGCGACTGGTTACACGCCCGAGGAAGTGATCGGCAAGACGCCGCGCATCCTCAAATCGGGACTGCAGGAGGACGGGTTTTATCGCCGGTTCTGGGAGACGATTCGCGGCGGCCATACGTTCCGCGGCGAATTCATCAACCGCCGCAAAGATGGAACCATCTATTACGACGAGCACACGGTCACGCCGGTCTGCACGGCAGACGGCACGGTCACGCACTTTGTCGGCGTGATGCACGACATCACGGAGCGCAGACGTGCCGAGGAGGAGCTCCGCCACGCGAACGCGCAGCTCCGCCAGTTCCTCGATCACAGCCCGGCTGTTCTCTATGCGCTGCGCGTGGAAGGCGAACGAATCGTTCCCCGCTTCACCAGCGAGAACATCACGCGGCTCCTCGGCTTCGAGGCGGAAGAGGCGCTCAGTTACGAGTGGTGGCTAAGTCAACTTCACGACGACGACCGCGAGCGCGCTGCCAGCAGCATTGCCCGGACGCTGACGGACGGGAGCAGCAGTCAGCAGTACCGCTTGAGGCACAAGGACGGCCGGTATCTCTGGATCGAGGACCAGCAGCGTCTCGTACGCGACGAGCAGGGAGCACCTGCCGAGATCGTCGGCGTGTGGACCGACATCACGGACAGGAAACACGCCGAGGATGAACTGCACGACACCGAACGCCGCTTCCGCGACATGCTCGACAACCTCGAGCTGATTTCGATCATGCTCGACCAGGAAGGGAGAATCCTCTACTGCAACGGCTACTTCCTCCGGCTGACCGGCTGGTTACGCGAAGAGGTCATCGGCGGCGATTGGTTCGAGCGCTTCCTTCCTCCGGATAGCGCCGATGAGATGCGCAACGTGTTCGTGACGCTTCTGAATGACGGAAAAGAAGTCCGGCACTACACGAATGAGATCATCACCCGTTCCGGCGAGCGGCGCCTCATTCAGTGGAACAACTCTCGCCTTTACTCGAAGACGGGCGACGTGATCGGCGTGGCCAGTATCGCCGAGGACATCACCGAGCGCGCCAAACTCGAGAAGCAACTGTTTCGCGCGCAACGGCTGGAAAGCCTCGGCACGCTGGCCGGAGGGATCGCGCACGATCTCAACAACCTTCTCCTGCCGATCCTGATGGGCGTCACGCTGCTGAAGCGTTTCGGTCCGAACGAAGCGAGCCTGAAGGCCATCGACAACATCGAACGCAGCGTCAAACGCGGCAGCGAACTGGTCAAGCAGGTGCTGCTCTTCGCCCGCGGCGGCGAGACCTCGCGCGAGCCGGTGCTCCTCGGCGACATTGTGCGCGAGGTCCAGGCCATCATCACCAGCACCTTTCCCAAAGACGTCACGCTCGAAATGGTTCTCGCCGAAGACGTCCATCCCGTTACCGGAGACGCGACGCAATTGACGCAGGTGCTGCTCAACCTTTGCGTCAACTCGCGCGACGCCATGCCGCACGGCGGACTGATCGTGATCTCCGCGCGGAACCAGGTGTTGACTGATTCCGAAGCGTTGCTGCATGGCGCGAAAGGCGGCCCCTACGCCGTGCTCGAAGTGTCCGACACGGGCGAAGGCATGTCGAAGGAGACCCTCGATCTCATTTTCGATCCATTTTTCACGACCAAGGAAGTCGGCAGCGGCACGGGCCTCGGCCTTTCGACCGTGCAGGGAATCGTCAGCAATCACGGCGGATTCGTCGCGGTTTCGAGCACGGCCGGCGAGGGGAGCACCTTCACCGTGTACCTGCCGGCGCGAGAGCCGCAGACCGAGGAGGTTACGCTGCCGGCCGAAACGTCTTACCCGCCGCAGGGAAACGGCGAGCTGATTCTCCTCGTCGACGACGATGCCTCAGTCCTCAGCATCACGCAACAAACGCTCGAGGAGTTCGGCTACCGCGTGCTCACGGCGGTCGACGGAGCGCAGGCCATCGGCGTCTTCTCGCGGCAGCATGAGGAGATCGCGCTGGTTCTGACCGACATGGCCATGCCGGTGATCGACGGCTTCGCGCTGATCGCGGCGCTCAACCGGATCGGCCGCGACGTCCGCATCATCGCCACCACCGGCAATCCCTCCGCGACGACGATGACGAAAATCGCCAAGAGCGGCGCCGCGCGCATCCTCGTCAAGCCGTACACGGCCGACCATCTGCTGCGCACGATCGCAGCGGTTCTTGGGGAGCCGTAGCGATGTTCGATGAAGCGAGCCTGACGTTCGCGCGCCTCCGCGCGCAACCGCATTCGATTTTCGGCGGCCTTTCAACGTGACCGATCCCGAATTACTTCAAATATCTGCGGCGCAAATTCGCCGAATTGAAGTTTTGCGCCATCATGCCCGCGAAGATTCAATCCGCCGGACGTTTGCGTTCAACGATTTAGATCGTTTTCCACTGCGGCACCCCTGTTGAATGTCGTCAGGCGCGTCCGTCTGCTTGACATGCGCCGATCCTTTCTCGCGAACCTCGTGATCCTCGCCGTGACCGTGGCGATCGTGGCCGGTGCATTCGCATCGTTCCAGCGCAAACGCTCCTCGTTCGAACGGATCGACTTCACCTTCACGCGCAACAGCGGCGTCATCGGCGTCAAAACCGTCGACCCCGGCAGCAACGCCGAGGCGGCCGGACTTCGCGCCGGCGATCAGATCCTGCTGATCGGGGAGACGCCGTCGACCGAGATCGAAGGGCTGCAGAAAACGCTGCGCCGGATCGGCCAGAAAGTTCCGTTGGTCGTGCAGCGCGGAACCGAGCTTCGCCGGCTCGACTACCTCGTCCCCGAGCTGAAGATCGACTACGCCTACCTCATCCTCAGCTTCATCGGATTTCTCTACCTCGCCATCGGCATCTTCACGCTGTTCCGAGGAGGGCGGACGGAGTCGACGCTCTTCTTTTTCATCACGCTGCTGTCGTTCATCGTCTACGTCTACACGCCGGCCGGCGACATCGACGCCACGTACAAGCTGCTGCAGCTCGTCGAAGAATTCGCGACGATTCTCCTTCCGCCGCTGACGCTCAACTTCTTCCTGGTCTTTCCGCGGCCGATCGTTCGTTACCAAAGGCTCATCGCCGCGATGTACATCCCGCCCGCGCTCCTCGCGGCGTGGGACCTCGACCTGCTCGTTCTCGGCAACCGCCTGGCCATCGCCGCGCCGTACCGGTCGCTCCTTCTCATTCAGCACTGGGAGCTGGTCCACTTCGCCATCTACTTCACGCTGGCCGTGGTCGCGCTGGCGTACACGTATCGAACCGCAGCCGCCGTCGGCAAAAAACAGATCAAGTGGATCTACCTCGGCATGGCGCTCGGCTTCGTGCCGTTCCTGCTCGTCTACCTCGTGCCGTATCTCGTCAGCGGATCGGTCAAGCCGATCTACGCGACGATCTCCATCCTGCCGCTGGCGCTGATCCCGCTCGCCTTCGCCGTCTCCATCCTCAAGTACAAGCTGTGGGACGTCGAAGTGGTGATCAAGGAGATCCTGGCGTACTCCGTCACGTTCATCTTCGGCATGATCGCCTTCTCGACGGTCAACCTCGTCCTGTCGCACGTGATCGAGGAGCGTTCCGCGCTGGAGCGTAACTTCCTCGCCTTCACCTCCGGGCTGCTCATCGCCGGCGTGCTGATTCCGGTCAAAGGGCGGATCGAGTCGGTCATCGAGATGTTCGTCTATCGCGACAGCTACAAGCACCGCCGCGCCATCGCCGAGTTCGCGCAGGAGCTGGCGACGTTCCACGATGTCCACGAGCTGATTTCGATGATGCGCGAACGCCTTCGCGACGCGCTCGGCCTGCAGCGGATGAACCTCTTCACGCGCGAGGGCGCATCGCTGGTCATCTACGACGCCGAGCCGGACATCCCGCGCCGCGCCACGATCGTGGAGTTCGGCGCGATGCCTGCTGAAGGTCCGCTGGTCCTGACCGATCCTCGGCTTCCGGAGAGCAGCGAGCTGCCGTGGCAACTGTTGCGCGCCGGCTATCGCTATCTCTTCCCGCTTCGCAATCGCGGCGAGCTGCAAGGCCTTCTGCTTCTCGGCACAAAGCGCAACGAAGAGCCGCTCTCGCGCGACGACCTGCACCTCGTCGAATCGCTCTGCGCGCCGGTGGCGCTCGCGATCGAAAACTCGCGCTTGTACGGACGCCTGCGCCGCCAGCTCGAAGAGATCCGCGCGCTCAAGGAGTACAACGAGAACATCATCGAGTCGTCGTCGTCGGCCATCGCCGTCGTCGCATTCGACGGCACCGTGCTCACCGCCAACCACGCGTTCTGGGAGCTCCTCGGCGGCGTCGGTCCGAGCGAAGTCCCTATCGAATCGATAGATGAGCCGATTGCCACGCTCTTCCCCCCGTACGACGAAATGCGCCGCACCAAGGCGCGCTCGATCACCACGAACTTCCTCAACCGCAACGGCGAGGAGAAGGAAGTCACGATCACCGCCAGCCCGCTCAACGCCGACGAGCCCGACGGCGCGCGCGTGCTGGTCATCGGCGACATCACCGAACGCGTTCGTCTCGAGCGCGAGCTGCAGGACAAGGAGCGCCTGGCCTCGCTCGGCCTCCTCGCCGCCGGCGTTGCGCACGAGGTCAACACGCCGCTCACCGGCATTTCGTCATACGCTCAGCTTCTGCTGGCCGACACGGACGAGAACGATCCGCGTTACCGCCTGCTCAAGAAAATGGAAGCGCAATCCTTCCGGGCCTCGCACCTGGTCAACAACCTGCTCGATCTCATCGCCAACCGTCCCCGCTCGCGCGAGATCGTCAATATCCCCGCGCTCATCGACGCCACCGTCAATCTGCACGAGGATCTCTTCAAGCCGAAGAACATCAACGTGCATGTTGCGCCGATGTGTGATGCCGAGGTACAGGGAAACTTTCATGACCTGCAGCAGGTGCTGACGAACATCCTGCTCAATGCCCGCGACGCCGTTTCGGACAGCGGCAACATCTGGATCACCGCGGAAGAGAACGGCCCGAACGTCGTCATCAGGATCAAGGACGACGGCAAAGGCATCGCGCCCGACATGATCGGCCGCATCTTCGAGCCGCTCGTCACGACGAAGCGCGGCCAGGGCGGCACCGGCCTCGGCCTGGCCATCACGCGCAGAATCCTTCACGCATCCGACGGCGAAGTGACGGTCGAGAGCACGCCCGGTCACGGCGCCGAGTTCACCATTACGTTGCCGGGCAAGCGCATCGCGACCACGCAGGATGTGGAGACGGAGTCGGTCGCTCCGAACTGATGATGCGAGTTCTCATAGTCGACGACGAAGAAGTCCTCCGCGACGTGCTCGACGCCGTCCTGCGCCGCGAAGGCTTTGAAGTGGCCATGGCCGCCAGCGGCGAGGAAGCGCTCGCGGTTCTCGACGAGGACGACAACATCGACCTGGTCATCCTCGACATCATGCTGCCCGGCATCAGCGGCATCGACACGCTGCGCGCGCTGCGCATTTCGAACCCGTCGCTGCCGGTCATCATCATCACCGCCTTCTCCTCGATCGACGGCGCCATCGAGGCGATGAAGCACGGCGCGTTTCACTACATCCCCAAGCCGTTCAAAAACGAAGAAGTCATCCTCACCGTCAACAAGGCACTCGAGCAGCGCCGCCTCTCGCGCGAGAACGAGCGCCTCAAAGCCGAGCTGTCCGAGAAGTACGCCTACGCGAACATCATCGGCAAGTCGGAGCCGATGCGGAAGGTCTACGACTTCATCCGCCTGGCCGCCCCGTCGCGCTCGAACATCCTCGTCACCGGCGAATCGGGAACGGGCAAGGAGCTCGTCGCAAAAGCGATCCATCACGCCAGCCCGCGCGCGCGCAACGCGTTCGTGACCGTCAACTCCGGATCGCTGCCGCCCGAGCTCTTGGAGTCCTCGCTCTTCGGTCACATGAAGGGATCATTCACCGGAGCCATCGCCACGAAGCGTGGCCTGTTCGAAGTCGCCGACGGCGGCTCGATCTTCCTCGACGAAATCGGCAACATCAATCTCGAGACGCAGGCCAAACTCCTCCGCGTGATCCAGGAAAAAGAGTTCATGCGCCTCGGCTCCGTCGAGACGATCAAAGTCGACGTGCGCATCATCGCCGCGACGAACGCCGACCTCACCAAGCTGATGGCGGAGAATCGCTTCCGCGAGGATCTCTACTACCGCCTCAACGTCATCACCATCCCGCTGCCGCCGCTGCGCCGCCGCCGCGAAGACATCGCGCTCCTCGTCGCGCACTTCCTCGACAAATACGCCGAGGAGAACAAGCGGAAGGTGAAGGAAGTGACGCCCGACGCGATGCGCATCCTGCTCGACCATCCGTGGCCCGGCAACGTGCGCGAACTGGAAAACACGATCGAGCGTGCCGTCGTCCTCTGCACCAGCGACCGCATCGGCGTCGATCTGCTCCCCGACTATCTCCGCTACCCGCAGCAGACCGACCAGCCGGCCATGATCGTTCCGTCCGAGGGCCTGTCGCTCAAGGATGCGGTGTCGCGCTACGAACGCGGCATGATCCTGCAGTCGCTGGAGATGGCCAACGGCGTCCAGAAAAAAGCGGCCGAACTGCTCCAGCTCAAGCCCTCCACACTGAACGAGATGATGAAGCGCCTCGGCATCCACACGAAGTCGAACGCGAACGTCGAAGAGGAAGTCGGTGTTGAGTAGTTCATGACCGACGTTCGCGACTCCATCCTCTCCGCAATCGGCAACACGCCCGTCGTCCGGCTCCGCAAACTCGTCGATGACGGCAGCGCCGACGTCATCGTCAAACTCGAGTTCTACAACCCGACCTGTTCGTACAAGGACCGCATGGCGCTGGCCATGATCGAAGGCGCCGAACGCCGTGGCACGCTGCGGCCGGGCATGCGCGTGATCGAGTACACGGGCGGCAGCACCGGCTCGTCGCTCGCGCTGGTCTGCTCGGTCAAGGGCTATCCGTTCATCGCGCTGTCGTCCGACGCCTGGTCGGAGGAAAAGCTGCGCACGATGCGCGCATTCGGCGCCGACGTTCGCGTCTTTCCGAGCGAGGGCGGCAAGGTTACGCCGGCGCTCATCCAGACGCTGAAAGCCGAGGCGGAACGGCTGGCCGCCGAGCCGGGAACGTTCTACGCGAACCAGTTCAACAATCGCGACGCCATCGAAGGCTACCGCGGCATCGGCACGGAGCTCCTCGCGCAGGCCGGAAAAATCGACGCCTTCTGCGGCGGCGTCGGAACGGCCGGGATGATCTCCGGCGTCTCGCAAGCGCTCAGGCCGACCGGCACGCGCATCGTCGCCCTCGAACCCGCGACCTCTCCCGTCCTGACGGCCGGATACGGCGGCCCGCACCGCGTCGAAGGCATGGGCGTCGGCTTCCTCCCGCCGCATTTGACGCCGGACGTTTACGACGAAGCGCGCGCGATCGATGAGTCCGAGGCGCGCGCAATGGCGCGACGATTGGCGCGCGAGGAAGGCATCTTCGGCGGCGTGTCGACGGGGTTGAACGTCGTCGCCGCGCTGCAACTCGCACGCGAGCTCGGACCTGGACACACGGTGGCAACAGTCGCCGTCGACACCGGCCTGAAATATCTCGCCGGCGATTTGTTCGAGCTGTCATCCTGAACTGCCCTTTCACCACAAAGACACAAAGAGCACAAAGCCATCCCTTTGTGTCCTTTGTGTCTTTGTGGTGAAACGCCTTTTGGACCACGCCCTATACTCCCGCTCCATGAAAAAACTCGCCGTGATCGGCGCAATATCTGCCGAAGCGGTGACGTTCGCGGCCCCGCATGACCAGTCTCATCCCGCCCTACGGCGGCGCATTGATCGACCTTTTCGAACCCGCCGCGTCGCTTCCCGAACTCCTCGCAGCCGCGGCCGCTCTTCCCTCGGTGCAGCTCTCCGAACGTTCGCGCTGCGACCTTGAGCTCCTCGCCACCGGCGGCTTCTCTCCGCTCGGTCGCTTCCTCGGCCGCGCCGATTACGAGCGCGTGGTCGCCGAAATGCGCCTCGCCGATGGCACGCTCTTCCCGATTCCCATCACGCTTCCCGTCGCTGACGATGCGCCGGTCGCGATCGGAAAGGACGTCGTCCTCCGCGGGCCGCACGCCGAGATTCTCGCGGTCATGACGGTCGAAGAAATCTACGAATGGGATCGCGACGAAGCGGCGATGAATGTCTTCGGAACGCGCGATACGAAGCATCCGCTCGTCGCGGAGATGGCGGGATGGGGACGGCGCAACATCAGCGGTCCGTTGCGCGTGATCAGCACCGGTACGGCGTGGGATTTTCGCGACTTGCGGCGTACGCCCGCCGAGGCGCGTGAGGCTCTGGAGGGTTTTGGCCATGACAACGTCGTCGCGTTCCAGACGCGCAATCCGATGCATCGCGCGCACGAAGAACTCGTGCGGCGCGCCATCGACGCCGTCGACGGCGTCCTGCTGCTGCATCCCTCGGTCGGCATGACCAAGCCCGGCGACGTCGATCACTACACGCGCGTTCGCACCTATCGCGCGCTCGCCGAAAAGCACTTCCCGCCCGGCCGCGTCCTGCTTTCGCTGCTGCCTCTTGCGATGCGCATGGCCGGTCCGCGCGAGGCGCTGTGGCACGCCATCATCCGCCGCAACTTCGGCGCGAATCACTTCATCGTCGGCCGCGATCACGCCAGTCCCGGCGCCGGTTTCTACGGTCCGTACGATGCACAGGAATTGGTCGCTCAACATGCAGCCGAGATCGGGATGACCATGATCCCGTTTCGCGAACTGGTCTACATCGCAAACGAAGATCGATATGAAGAAGCGTCGAACGTTCCCGCCGGCGCGGAGACGCGCTCCATCTCCGGCACGCAAGTCCGCGACGATTTCCTCGGCGCGGGACGTCCGCTGCCGGAATGGTTCACGCGCCCCGAGGTCGCGGCGATCCTGGCGGAGAGCCACCCGCCGAAACACCGCCAGGGATTCTGCATCTGGTTCACAGGCCTCAGCGGCGCCGGCAAATCGACGACCGCGGAAATCGTGGTCAGCCGCCTGCTCGAACACGGGCGCCAGGTCACGCTGCTCGACGGCGACGTCGTTCGCACGCATCTTTCCAAAGGCCTCGGATTCAGCAAGGAAGACCGCGACGCGAACATCCTCCGCATCGGCTTCGTCGCCGCGGAGATCGTCCGCCACGGCGGCGCCGTCGTCTGCGCCGCCGTCAGTCCCTACCGCGCCACGCGCGACGCCGTGCGCGAAATGGTCGGTCCGTCGAACTTCATCGAAGTCTTCGTCGACACCCCGCTCGAGGTCTGCGAATCGCGCGACACGAAAGGGATGTACGCCCAGGCGCGCCGCGGCGTGATCAAGAACTTCACGGGGATCGACGATCCGTACGAAGCGCCGGAATCGGCGGAGGTCGTGCTCGATACGACGTCGGTAACCGCGGATGCGAATGCCGCACGAATTGTTTCGATGCTGGCTCAGCGCGGACTCATCAGGTGAGGTTCACGTGTAGTGGCGGAGTGATAGCGTTCGCGTTATGAACAAACGCAAACTTGGATCGCAGGGCCTGGTCGTCTCCGCCGAGGGCCTCGGGTGCATGGGAATGAGCCAGTCGTATGGGCCGGCGGATGAGCAGGAGTCGCTGGCGACGATCGATCGGGCGCTGGAACTGGGAATCGACTTCTTCGATACGGCCGAGGTTTATGGGCCGTACAAGAATGAAGAGTTGGTGGGGCGGGCGCTGCGCGGGAAGCGCGACAAAGTCGTCATCGCCACGAAGTTCGGATTCAACATCGTCGACGGCAAGCCGGCGGGGTTGGACAGCAAGCATGTGCGGCGCGCGGTCGAGGGATCGCTGACGCGGTTGGGGACGGATCACATCGATCTGCTCTATCAGCATCGCGTCGATCCCGAGGTGCCGATCGAGGAAGTGGTCGGCGAAATGGCGGTGCTCGTCGCCGAGGGCAAAGTTCGATACCTCGGATTGTCCGAGGCGGGCGAGCAGACCATCCGGCGCGCGCATGCGGTGCATCCGATCACGGCGCTGCAGAGCGAGTACTCGTTGTGGGAGCGCAATCTCGAGCCGCGCATCATTCCGCTCCTGCGCGAGCTCGGCATCGGCCTCGTTCCCTTCAGCCCCCTCGGCCGCGGATTTCTGGCGGGCAACGTCAAGCGCGCCGAGGAGTACCCGGAAGGCGATTTCCGCCGCGGCGATCCTCGCTTTCAGGGCGAGAACTTCGACGCCAACATGCGCACGGCGTCGATTGTGCGCGACGTCGCCGCGAAGCATGACGCGACGCCTGCCACGATCGCCCTCGCGTGGCTGCTGCACAAGGGCGACGACATCGTTCCGATCCCCGGCACGAAGCGGCGGAAGTATCTCGAAGAGAATGCTGCCGCCGCGTCGATTGCGTTGAGCGCGGACGAAATCGCCACGCTCGATGACGCGCTGCGTCCCGAGGCCATCGCCGGGCCGCGCTACAACCCGAACAACCAGCGCTGGATCGATCGCTAAGCGACGCGATCGCGCGCGAGCTCGGAACGCCTTGCGTGTTCATCCAGCGCCGCATCGCGAAAGCATTCGCCGCACAGCAAACGTCCGCCGACGCGAACCGCGCCGCCGAGGTGAAAGCACGACTCGCAGCGAAGCAGCGATGGCCGGCGCGAGGCGGAGAGAAGCGGAAGAGGAAAGTTGGCTGGTCTGCCCATGGTCGTATCTCCGTGTCCTCGAAAATGGCGGCGGCCACGCGCCGCCGCCCCGATCGAGGAGGATGAACAATCAGATAGCGACGGTCGACGTGATGGCGCCCGTGCTGCTGATTGCTATCCCAAGCGCGATGCCATGCGTTTTCCCGATAGAACGCGCGATTTCCGGGTCGGAATGACGCGGCGGCAGGACGCGATGACACACCTCTGTGCCCTCTGTGCCTCCGTGGTTAACGCTTTTCTGGTCGTATCAATGCGCTCTCTCGCGCGAGCACTCGCTCCAGCTCCATCACGCGTCGAGCATCAAGAAACTCCTTCGCCATTTCGGCGAACAGCAATTCCACTCCCGCGCGATGCCGTCGAAAGAGCGATGATGGCGGCGTCAGGCTGTTCGCGCGCAAGGCATTGACGAGCGCCAGCGCGGACGAATCCGCCGGCAGCCGTTGCGGAAGATCGGCGAGCGATGGCGCATCGATGTCGGTGTGATGCGCGCCGAGTATTCGCCGCCTTGTGCGGTTCTTCGAGGCGATCGTTTCAACCACGCGGCTCCGTGCCTCGGGGAGAAAGTAGATCGCACGAACGGAGTCGCGCATCTGGCCGATTCGATGCGCGCGTCCATTGCGCTGATCGAGCTTCACCGGATTCCACGGAATGTCGTAATGCACGACCACGCCGGCGCGCTGCAGGTTCAATCCCTCGGATGCGAGATCGGTGGCGACGACGCGGTCGATCGTGCCTCGGCGGAACGCGTCGATGGCGCCAGTGCCGTCGCGCGCGGTGGCCAGTCCGCAGCGCAGGCTGCGCGCCAGCGATCGTGCGGTCGCCGCGGCGCCGGTGAAGATCAGCGTCGGCTCGTCGTCCAGCGCCGATTCGAGCAGCGCCGCCTTCGTATCCTCGGAGCGTTCGACGATCGATCGGATGCACGTCAGCCGGGACATTTCCTCGCGAACGGCGGATACGTCGAAGCCGTCTGCCGGTGCGATCAAATCCCAGAACAGGATTTGCTGAAACGCATCCGCATCCTCCTCGGCGGCGAACGCGTTGCGATAGTCGCGGCGCGAAAGTGCCCGGCCGCTTTCGATCACGCGCTCGTAAAAGCGGAGCTGGCGCCGCACCGATTCGAGCAGCGCGGCGGGACTCGACTCCAAACGCCGCCACAGAAACTGCCGCAGCAGAGGCGCGCTCGTACTCAGCGGGAATTGCAATGCATCGATTGGAGCGGCGGCAATCGGATGCCGGATCACGCGCCGTTCGAGCGATCCGAAAGACAGCTCGGGCGGGAGGACATCGCGCTCGCGGCGGATGACCAGCTCGCGCACGATGACGTCGAGCGACGGCCCGTCGCGGATGGCGAAGGCGTCATCGATCGAGGCCACGCCGCAACGCCGCAGTGCATCGTCGGCGGCGATGAGCGAGACAAGCGCGAGGAGATCGTCGGTCCCATTGCAGATCGGCGTCGCGGTGACGAGGAGCAGTCTGGATCCGATCGAACGCCGGGCCAGCGCGCACCAGCGTTGCGTTCGGCGATTGCGGAAGGCGTGCGCCTCGTCGACGACGATGAAGCGATCGCCGTCGCCGAGCGATGGATCGGTTGCCAGTGAATCGTGCGTGATGATCTTCGCGTCGATGCCGAAGTCACCGAGTGCGTCGCGCCACTGCGATACGAGCGATGCCGGCACGACGATCTCGACGCAACTTCCTCGGCACTGCAACTCGGCGGCGACGCGCGCGGCGACGTACGACTTGCCGAGGCCGACGTCGTCGGCCAGGATCGCGCCGCCGTGGCGGGCGATCAGTGCCAGTGCGCGGGTCACCGCTTCGCGCTGGTGTGGTGCGAGGTCAGGCATCGCCGTTGAAGCCGAGGCGCGTGCGGAGAAATGAGGCGAGCCGCGCGTGCTCGGTCGGCGTGACGCCGTAGAGCGAGGCGACGGCGAGATCGATTTCATCGCCGACTCGATCGGGATGGCGACGCGCACGGCGGGCGGCGCGCAGAAGCCGCGTCCACGAATCGCTCGCCGGCGCCACGATCGGCACCGGAAGGCGCGCCACGGTCCGGCCGAAATAGCGGAAGTAGAAGTCCTTGGCGCGTTCGGCGATGGCGATGGTCAACACATTGACGATCGTCGAGTTGAGCAGGGCGGCCAGCACGTGCGCCTCTTCGATCGTTGTCGCATCGAGCGAGTAGAGCGTCTGGTTCGGGACGAGCGGGATGTTGCGTTCGCCGAGGCGGAGGGAGTCTTCGAGGACGGCGGCGTTGAAGCCGCGCGAGAGATCTTTCCAGACCACTTTGATGCCGACGTGTTCGGGGCGCACGTACTTCAGGCGCAGCGTTTCGATGTCGATGCCGCGCGCCTCGGCGAATCGCTCGACCCACTTCGGCGGTTTGCGCCAGCCGCCGGCGGGAGGCCAGAGCATCCATGGCGGATCGGCGATTTTCCAGCGGCGCACGTCGCGTCCACGCACGCAGCGGCAGACCGAGGTGAGCGGAATGTGCAGGCCGTCCGTCGTCTCCACCGCGTTCGCGCGGACGCGCTTCACGTCGAGAAAGAAGGCGGCGTTGTCGCCGGTCTTCACGCCCATGATCGGCACGCGGCCGAGCGTTTCGGCAAGCGGCGAATGCGTGGCGTGAATGCGGGAGACGATCGCGTGCACGTCCGGCGGGAGCAACGACCACTCTGTCCCGCCGAGCGTCAGCGCGTCGTTTGGCAGCGCGAACGATTCGCCAGCCGAGGTGATCGAGATCGCTGGCGGTGTTCCGTTGCGATGTGCGAGCGTGATGCCGAGCGGGAAGGTGTCGGCGTCGAAGTGGCGATGCGCGTCGGACGACCAGTCGTCGAGCGCCACGATGTTGGCGGACGTCGCCGCGTGCTTGCGCAGGCCCGCGGCGTAGCCGGCGTTGAGCAGCTTGGACGGAACGAGCAGCGACATCACGCCGTTCGGCGCGGCCAGCGACAGCGAGCGCTCCACAAATGCGATCGACAGATCGGGCTGATGGAAGGCCGCGCCGCGCGCGCCGTCGTTGCGGAAGAGCGCGAAGCGTTCGGCGTACATCTTCTTCGCGCGCGGATCGATGCGGCTATTGCGCACCCACGGCGGATTGCCGACCACGACGTCGAAACCGCCGGCGGACATGACGTGCGCGAAGTGAACGTCGAAGGAGAAGAAGCCGATCTCGCCGTCTTCGATGCGCTCCAGCATGCGGCGGTTGGCAACGATGCGCTCGTGCAGCTCGCGGCAGCGTTCGATGTTCACGTCGCGCAGGCGGCCGAAGAGATCGCGCTGCGGCGCGCAGAGAACTTCCTGTTCGCTCTCGTCGAGATCGATCGCTTTCGCGAGCAGCTCGCTGGCCAGGCGGCCGTCGTTGGCGCGGATGAGGCGCGACACATGCGCGCGCTCGCGGTGCGGCGCATTGCGGTAGCGCGCGATCAGGTCGGCCTGCGCCCGCAGCGCGTACACCCATTCGCGATAGACGTCCCCGCGGTTGTCGCCTAGGAAGTCGGTGGGGCTGAGGAGGGAATTGCCTTGAAGGATGTTGCGGTCGAGATTCGGCAGCGGCTGGACGCCGTTCGCGTCGTCGTTCGCTTGCGACACGATGGACAGCCAGAGCCGCAGTTCGCAGAGGCGGACGGCTTCCGGTTTCAGGTCGACGCCGTAGAGCGAGCGCTCGACGATGCGGCGGCGGAGATCGGGCGGCGGTTCGGGATTCAGCGCAACGGTCAGTTTCTCGACGATGCGCAACGCGGAAAGAAGGAAGGCGCCCGATCCGCAGGCGGGATCGAGAATCGTGATTTTGTCGAGCCGTTCGGCGAGCGGCTTCGCGTTGCGGACGCGAACCGGCTCGCCGCGGAGGATGCGTTCCAGATCGTCGCGCGTCGACTCATCGCCGTCGCTCAGCCAGGCCACGATGGCGCGCGCGGCCAGGACGTCGACGATCGCGCGCGGCGTGTAGAAGCTGCCGGTCGACAGCCGTTCGTCCGTGTTCATCAGCGACTCGAAGACCTTGCCGAGCATCTCCGGATCGATGTGCGCACCGGCGGCGTCCGACTCGTCGATGGAGAAGGCGAAGCGCTCGAAGACCTCCTCCACGACACGTTGCAGCAGTTCATCGGGAAGGTCGAGATCGGGATTGCGCTCTTCGAACGCCGACGGTTCGAAGAGACCGCCGTTGAGGTAGGGGATCTTGCCGAGTTGCCGCGCAATCGCATCGCGCTCGCGCGTTGGCGTGTTGAGGCAGCCGAAGAAGAGCGGCTTGAGAAGAGTGGAGTACACATCGCGGCCGATGCGGTCGACGAGGAAACGGCGTTCTCCATTCAGCCAACCTTTCTGCTGGATGAAGTAGAGAAAGAGCAGCCGCGATAAGAGCAGCAGCGCCTGGCCGTCCGCGGATTCCTTCGGTTCCCATGTAACGGCGCGAATCGCTTTCGAGACGTCGCCCACCGCGTGGCGGAAGCGTTCGAAGAACTGGCGCGTCAGCGATTCGCGGTCAAGGGCGCGATCGAAGATGCGCGCGGGATCGTTGCCGTTGGCGAGGAGATTGAGGCGATCGAGCGCGTGTGCGGTCGGATGATCGAGGTCGACGTCGAGGCGGCGCGGCTCGCGGCGTGCGGAGAGATCGTGAATCGTCAGCCGCCGCGAGGTCACGCCGATCGCCACCGGCTTGACCAGCGCGTTGTACGACGCCAGCGAACGGAGGAACGCAGTGATCGCGTCCGGCTCGGGCAGTTGATTCGCGCTGATCACATAGAGATCGAGTTGCGGTGTGCGCGACGCCAACTGCAGCGTGACTTCGCCGTTCCACGAGATCTCGATTCCGGCGCGGCGCCAGTCGGCGGCGGCGATCGTCACCGGCGCGATCTCGTAGCCGAGCGTGCGCAGAAGGGTGAAGACGTCGCCCTCGCGCAACTGCGCGGGCGTGATCACGCGAGACCTCCGCGCGATACACTGCGCGCGCCGACATGCCGATTCGCTGGGCGTACCTCAAGCGCGTGCTCGCGGGCGCGATATTCGGCCTCTACATCGCCAACCTGCTCTACTTTCTCAACCCGCAGATCGACATCACGCCGGGCCGCCTGGCAACCGTAACCATCGTCTATGGCCTGATCTGCGGCCTGCTTTTCGGATCGGTGCTTTGGCTGTTGCGCGCGCTCCGCGTACGCCTCTTCGGGAAACCGGAAACGCACGGCGGCTTCCGGCCACACGGCTTCGGCTTCGTCGTCCTCGCAGCATTTCTGGCGGCGGCGATCTACTGGATGCACCTGGAGGTGTTCCGGATTTATCTGCCGGTCGGCGCGATCCGCGTGCTGTCGAAAGCGACGAACCTGATCACGGCCACGGCCTTCGTGCTTCTGCTGATCTGGTTCGCCGAGCGCAACGCCGACCGCAAAACGTCGCGCATCCTTTTCGTCTCCGGCGTCGTGCTGATCGCGGCGTCGTCGTTCTTCCTGTACCAGCGCCGCGACCGCTATCGCACCGAAACGCGTGCCGTCGTCGTCGCCGACATCGGAACCGTGGCAGGCAAGCGGCCGGTGATCGTCGTCGCCATCCGCAATCTTCCGTACGACTGGATCCTGACGCTGGCCGGCGAAGGGTCGCTGCCGTTCTTCGATCAGGCCCGCACGCGCGGCTATCTCACGCGGCTGGAGCCGTTCCCGACGATGAGTCCGAAGTCGATCTGGGCGTCCGTCGCCACCGGCAAACTCCCGTTCCGTCACGGCGTGACCGGACGGCTCGGCTACTCCACTCCGCTCAATCGTCCCGGCGAGCGTTTTCTGATCGTGCCGGGCGGCGTCGGATTCAAAGCGTGGGGATTGATCCCGCCGGTGACGCGGATTTCGACGCCGCTCCCGGCCGGACTCTCGCTCCCGCTCTGGACGCTCTTCGAACGCGTCGGCCTGCACGCCACGGTCATTGGCTGGCCGTGGTCGGAGCCGATCGGCGCGTCGCAACTGGTCACCGACCGCTACTTCGACAATGCGCCGCGCAGTTCGACGCGTAATGCGACACAAGCCATTCCGCCGCTGTTCGCCGCCGAAATCGCCAAGCTCGAAACGATGCCGCCCGATTCGGAGACGCAGCGTTTCAACGGCACCGGCGCCGCGCGGCAGCGGATCGTGAACGGCCTCGCTGCGGACCTGACCTCGATGGCCATCCTGCGCACCTCCGCGCCGTCGTTCCCGCTCACCGTCTGCACGCTGGGCGGATTCGAGCAGGCCCAGCGCGCCATCCACATCTTCAGCGACGACCTGCCACCGCGCTCGAACGTGAAAGGGCTCGTGCTGCGCGCGTACGCGGAGCAGCTCGACCGCATGCTGGCGTCGCTGGCGCGCGACTATCCCGATCACATGATCGTGGTCGTCTCGCCGTCCGGCCCCGTGCCGCCGCAGCTTCCGGCCACGCCGTACGCGCTGCTGCACGACTTCATCGATCCCGCCGATCCGAGCGCCGATGACGGCTTCGTCATCCTTTATGGCAAAGGCATCGTGCACAGCGACAAGCCGCGATCGGCGCAGGCGGTCGACGTCGTGCCGACGGTGCTCTACATCGCCGGATTGCCGGTGGGCCGCGACATGGATGGCAGCGTGTTGTCCGAGGGATTCTCGGAGGAGCTGCTGCGATCGAATCCGCTGTCGCTCGTGCAGACCTACGAGGCGCAGCAACTGGTGGTGAGGCGAAGCGGGACGTAGTTCGGGCACAGGTTCTCCTTTCGGGGCGTCGGGGGTGGGGAGTGGATCGGTTGATCCGTCACGAGGCGTTGACGAATCGACGAATCCACCCGAGACGGCCGCCCCGCTTGCGCGAGGCGGCCTTGGGGCGGGACGGCGGGTTACGCCGCGGGGGAGGGCTTTTTCGCGGACGGCTTGCGCGGGTTCTTCGTGTGCACCTTCGCCGAGAGCGTGGTCTTCCCTTCGACGGTCACGTACGCGGCCAGGCGCTCGAACGACTTCTCGCCGAAGCCTTTGACCTGCATCAGGTCGGAGGTCTTCTTGAAGTTGCCGTGCTCCTTGCGATAGTCGAGGATGCGCTGCGCGGCCTTGGCGCCGACGCGGGGAAGCAGCGCGAGCTGCGCGGCATCGGCGGTGTTGAGGTTGACGATTCCGGTGGCCGGTGCAGCCGCAACCGGCTGCGAATCGGCCGCCATGGCGGCGCTGGAAATGGTGGCGATGAGAATGACTGACAGGACGATGAGGTGGGACTTCCGCATGGTCTTCTTCTCCTTATTTGTTGGTTGTCATGCACACAGTTGATTGGTTACGCGTTTCGATTTTTTGGCTGTTTCCCACACGAGGACCGTTGATCCTCTGCATCAGTTGGAATTGGCTCTCTCCGTTAGCACCACCTCCTTTCGGGGACCGGTAGTGCGATCGAACGGCCAGCGTGCCTGGATGGCTAAATCGCTGAAGGAATGGGACTTACGTCAAATCAGCGATTGGCGACGCGTCAAGAAGGACGCGAAAACGCAAGTGTTTTTGACAGACAGGTTTATCGGCGCACATCTGCGAAATCTGCGGATGGCTTCACTCCGAATTTACATCCCGTGCATTCGCACTTCGGACGCCGTCCGTACCCTGCGCGGCATGAAACTGAAGTCGCTCTTGATCCTCGTGTCGATTGCTCTCGCTGCATGCCAGCCGAGCGAGACGAAGACATCGTCGTCCGCGCCCGCGAACAACGGCCCCATCACCATCAACGGCGCCGGCGCCACCTTTCCCAACCCGATCTATTCGAAGTGGTTCGACGAGTATCAAAAGTCGCATCCCGACATCCGCATCAACTACCAGTCGATCGGATCGGGCGGCGGCATCAAGCAGCTCTCCGCGCAGACCGTTTTCTTCGGCGCCAGCGACGGACCGATGACCGATGCGCAGCTCCAGTCCGCGCCCGGCGCCATCCTGCATTTCCCCACCGTCCTCGGCGGCGTCGTTCCGGTCTACAACGTGACCGGCGTGACGCAGGCACTTCGATTTAACGGCGCCGTCCTCGCGGACATCTACCTCGGCAAGATCACGAAGTGGAACGACGCCGCAATCGCCGCACTCAACCCCGGCGTGAAACTCCCCGCCGACGACATCGCCGTCGTCCATCGTTCCGACGGCTCCGGCACGACCTACATCTGGTGCGACTTCCTTTCGAAGGTTTCGCAGGACTACAAACAGAAGATCGGCGTGTCGACCTCGGTCAACTGGCCGGCCGGTGTCGGGGCGAAAGGCAATGAAGGCGTCTCCGGTCTCGTGCGCCAGACTCCCGGCGCGATCGGTTACGTCGAGCTGATTTACGCGCTGCAGAACAAGATGCCGTACGGCTCGGTGCAGAACAAAGCCGGCCAGTTCGTCACCGCGTCGCTCGACTCCGTCACCGCCGCCGCGGCCGGCGCAGAGATGCCGGACGACTTCCGCGTCTCGATCACCAACGCCGACGGCGCGAACGCCTATCCGATCGCGTCCTTCACGTGGCTGCTTCTCTACCAGCATCCGAAGGACGTCGCGCGCGGCAAGGCCATGGTCGATTTCCTCAAGTGGGCGCTCACCGACGGCCAGAAGTTCGCGCCGTCCCTCGGCTACGCGCCGCTGCCGCAACCCGTCATCGCGAAAGAAATGCAGGCGCTCGGCAAGATTCAATGAAGCGTAGCGACGACCGCAGCTTCCGCATCGGTACGGGCGCGTTCGCGGCGCTCGTGCTGTTGATCGTGGCCGGCATCGCCTTCGAGCTGACGCGCCAATCGACGCTCTCGATCACGAAATTCGGCCTGAAGTTCTGGACCACGAAAGTCTGGGATCCCGTCTCCGGCGACTTCGGCGCGCTTCCGTTCATCTGGGGCACGCTGTACTCGGCCATCCTCGCACTCCTGATCGCAACGCCGATCGCGCTCGGAATCGCCATCTTCATCTCCGAGCTTTCGCCGCGCGTCCTGCGGCAGCCGCTGGCGTATCTCACCGAACTGCTGGCCGCGATCCCATCGATCGTCTACGGACTCTGGGGGATCTTCGTGCTCGTTCCGATCGTGCGCAAAATCGAGATCGCCATGGGCGCGAAGCCGGCCCTCGGCGTGGGCATGATGGCCGCGGCGCTGATCCTGGCGGTGATGGTGATCCCGTTCACGTCTTCGGTGGCGCGCGAGATCCTCAAGAACGTTCCCGCGACGCAGCGCGAAGCCGCCTACGCCCTCGGCGCGACGAGGTGGGAAGCGATCAAGGTCGCCATCGGCTTCGGACGCACCGGCATCATCGGCGCGGTCATGCTCGGATTCGGCCGCGCGCTCGGCGAAACGATGGCCGTGACCATGGTCATCGGAAACTCGCCGCAGATTTCGGCCTCGCTCTTCAAGCCGCAGTACACGATGGCCGCGGTGATCGCCAATGAGTTCACCGAGGCCGCCGATGAGTTATATCTGCACGCGTTGATCGAGATCGGATTACTGCTCTTCATCATCACCGTCGGCGTCAACCTCCTTTCGCGATTGCTGATCTGGTCGACGAAGCGCCGTGCGATCACGACGGTCGTGATGCCGATGGTGTCCGCCGAGGAGGTGCCGGCGTGACGGCGAATCTGAGGCGGAGGAAGGTGTACTCGGGACTCTTCGAGGCGCTGTGCGCGCTCGCCGTCATCGTCGCGCTCATTCCGCTGGCGATGATCCTCTTCTACGTCGTCAAAGAAGGATTCGGCGCGCTCAACGTCGACTTCTTCACGCACATGCCGAAGCCAGTCGGGGAGAGCGGCGGCGGCATGGCCAACGCCATCGCCGGAACGTTCATTTTGATCTGCATCGCCGCGGCGTTCGCGGTGCCGGTCGGCTGCCTCTGCGGCATCCACCTCTCCGAATATCCGGGGACGAAATTCTCATCTATCGTTCGATTTTCGGCGGACGTTCTTAACGGCGTGCCGTCGATCGTGGTCGGCATCTTCGCGTACGGAATTCTCGTCCTTCCGGTGAAGCGCTTCAGCGCCATCGCCGGCGGCGTGGCCCTCGGACTGTTGATGATTCCGATCGTCGTGCGCACGACGGAAGAGTTGCTGCGCCTCGTTCCCGGCGGCCTCCGCGAAGGCGCGCTGGCCCTCGGCGCGACGCGCGGCCGCGCCGTCTTCAGCGTCATCGTCCCCGCCGCGCTGCCGGGCATCCTCACCGGCATCCTCGTGGCGCTGGCGCGCGTGGCCGGCGAAACCGCGCCGCTGCTTTTCACCGCATTCAACAACCGCTTCTGGTCGACCAGCCTGACGCAGCCGATCGCCTCGCTGACGGTGCAGGTCTTCACCTACGCGATTTCGCCGTACGACGACTGGCACCGCCAGGCCTGGGCCGGTGCGTTCCTACTCGTGATGATGATTCTGGCGCTGTCGATTCTGGCCCGCCTCGCCGTCCGCCGCCTCGAAAGGATGAACCGCTCGTGACCTCAGCACTTATGACTTCTTCGCTCACAACTGATGTAACCCGTGAGAGCCCTTCTCCCCCGCGGTTTCTTGCGGGGGAGAAGGTGGCGAAGCCGGATGAGGGGGCGACCCTCGCGCAGTCCGAGATCAAAATCTCCGTCCGCGATTTCGATTTCTTCTACGGCACCGCCAAAGTCCTGCACGGAATCTCGCTCGAGATCCCGGCGCGCAAAGTCACGGCGTTGATCGGTCCGTCCGGCTGCGGCAAGTCGACCTTCATCCGCTCCATCAACCGGATGAACGACATCATCACCGACGCCCGCGGCAAGGGAACGATCCTCATCGACGGCCAGGACGTCTACGGCAGCAACACGGACGTCGTCGAATTGCGCCGCCGCGTGGGAATGGTCTTCCAGAAATCGAATCCCTTCCCGAAGTCGATCTACGACAACGTCGCCTACGGATTGCGCATCGGCGGCATGCGCAACAAGCGGCAGCTTGACGACATCATCGAGCGCTCGCTGACTCGCGCCGCGCTCTGGCACGAGGTGAAGGATCGCCTGCACGCCAGCGCGCTGGCGCTCTCCGGCGGCCAGCAGCAGCGCCTCTGCATCGCCCGCGCCCTGGCCGTCGATCCCGAGATCCTGCTGATGGACGAGCCGGCCTCGGCGCTCGATCCGATCGCGACGTCGAAGATCGAGGAGCTGATCTACGAGCTCAAAGACAACTACACGATCGTGATCGTGACGCACAACATGCAGCAGGCCGCGCGCGTCAGCGACCGCACGGCGTTTTTCATGCTCGGCCGCGTCGTCGAATACGCCGAGACCAACACGATTTTCATGAACCCGAAAGAGAAGATGACCGAAGATTACGTAACGGGAAGGTTCGGCTGAGACGCATGCAACGCCACTTCGACAAAGATATCGACGAGTTGAAGCACCTGCTCCTGCGCATGGGCGCGATGGTCGAAGACGCCATGGCGCGCTCCATCCGCGCACTGCTCGAACGCGACACCGCCCTCGCCACCGAGGTCATCGCCAGCGACGATGAGATCGACCGGATGGAGGTCATCATCGATCAGAAGACGATCGAGCTGATCGCCATCATGCAGCCCACCGCCAGCGATCTTCGCTTCGTGGCCACGATCATGAAGATCACGCCGGAGCTGGAGCGCATCGCCGACCTCGCGCAGGACGTCTGCGAGCGCACCATCGAGCTCAATCGCGAGCCGATGCTCAAGCCGGTCTCCGATCTTCCCCGCCTCGCGCACGACGCGCAGGCCATGGTCCGCGACGCGCTCGACGCCTTCGTCCGAGCCGACGCCGTGCTGGCCCGCCGCGTCATCGCGCAGGACGACAACGTCGACGCGCTCACCGAAAGCTCGTTCCGCAATCTGCTCACCTACATGCTCGAAGACGCGCGCAACATTTCGTCCGCCATTCGTCTCACGTTCATCGGCAAGTACTTCGAGCGCATGGCCGACGGTGCCACGAACATTTGCGAGATGGTGGTCTACCTCGTCGAAGGAAAGAACATCAAGCACACGGCGCTGGCCGCGGCGGACGAATGACGAAGATCGCCCTGATCGAAGACGACGCCGACATCGCCTTCACCGTGCGCCTGAACCTCGAGCGCGAAAATTATCGCGTCACGATTTACGCCGACGGCCACGAAGGCCTCGTCGCAGTCCAGGGCGGCGGCTTCGATTTCGTGATCCTCGATCTCAACCTTCCCGACGTCGACGGCCTCACCATCTGCCGCGAGCTGCGCCGCGATCCAGTCACGAAATCGATTCCCATCCTCATGCTTACCGCGCGCGGCTCCGAACGCGACCGCATCACTGGCCTCGAGCTCGGCGCCGACGATTACCTGACCAAACCCTTCGCCGTCCGCGAGCTGACCGCGCGCGTGGCCGCGATCCTCCGCCGCACGCAGAAACCGTCCACCGACGTCTCCGGCTACGACGACGGCGAACTCCGCATCGATGAAAAGGCCTTCCGCGTCTACCACCTCGGCAACGAGGTGAAGCTCGCGAAGAAGGAACTCGAACTGCTCCTGCTCCTCGTCCGCAACCGCGGCTCCGTCGTCTCGCGCGACCGGATCCTCTCCGAGGTCTGGCAGATGAGCGACGACGTCGAGACGAGGACCGTCGACGCCCACATCCGCAACCTCCGGAAGAAGATCGGCACCGAGCGGATTACGACGGTGGTCGGCTTCGGATACCGCTACGATCCACCGGGTTAGCAACATCAGACGCTGCACCTTGCGAAAGCACAGACAAGAGTGTCTGTGCCACACTGGCTCTTCCGTTTATAGGCATTCGGCCAAGTACGGCACGATCGGTGTGGCACAGACACTCTTGTCTGTGCTGGTGAGGCTCGGGACCGTTGAGCAAATCAAGGCTGGTTCGCCGGCGTTAACGCAATGATCGCCCTCACCATCGCCGCAATCCTGCTCGCCGCAATCGCGAGCCTCTTCGCACTCCTATGGTCGCGAACGCATTCCGACATTCGTCGTCTCTCCGATCGCCTCGGTCGTCCTGATGCCGAGGCCTCCGCATCGCTCGACGTCGACTCGTTCGGCGCGGTGGACGAGATCGCCTCGCGCTTTTACCGTTCGCGCACCGAGTTGTCCCGCCAGCTCGCGTCCTCTGAATTTCAGAACGCGCTGCTGCAACAGATCATGAACGGCATGGGCGAAGGCGTCCTGGCCATCGACCGCCAGCGCCGCGTCGTCCTCGCCAATCGCCGCTTCGCCGAGATGTTCAGCCTGCAGCCGGGATTCGTCGGCCAGCCGCTGGCCAGCGTTCTTCGCAATCAATCGATCCTCTCCGGATTCGACGAAGCGCTCGCCGACAGGTCCGACTCCGCCAGCCGCTTCTCCATCCGCAGCGGCATCGAGGAGCGCCAGATCGAGATGCGCGCTTTTCCATTGCCATCGCACGATCTCGCCGCCGTCGCCCTCTTCATCGACGTCACCCACGTCGAGCGCCTCGAAGAGCTCCGCCGCGAATTCATCGCCGATTTCTCCCACGAAGTCCGCACGCCTCTGGCTGCGCTGAAGTCCGCCGTCGAAACGTTCGAGCTCGATCGCGGCGCGCTCACCGACGATCAGGAAAAGCAGCTCCGCCGCATCATGTCCCGCCAGCTCGCGAGACTCGAGCGCCTCGCGCAGGACCTCTCTGAACTGAGTCACATCGAAGCCGGCGATCTCAGTCTCGAGCGCACCGACATCGACTTGCGCCGCCTTCTCGAAGATCTCGCCGAGGATTTCCGCGACCGGGCCTCGATGAAACGACTCCGCTTCGTCATCACCGGCGACGGCGCCCACGCCCATGGCGACGCCATGCGCCTCCAGCAAGCCTTCGCCAACCTGCTCGACAACGCCATCAAATACGGCGGCGAAGATGCCTCGATCGACATCGACGTCTCGCACACTTCCGATCGCGGCATCGTCCGCATCACCGATCACGGCGAAGGGATTCCCCCCGAGGAGCGCGACCGAATCTTCCGCCGCTTCTACCGAATCGACAAAAGCCGCTCCCAGGAAATCGCCGGCACCGGATTAGGCCTCGCCATCACCAAGCACCTCATCCTCCAGCACCGCGGCAACATCGAAGTGGAGGGCGCGATCGGCGATGGCGCGACTTTCGTCGTGACGCTGCCGAGATGATTCGCTACAATTCGCATTTCGGCGGCAACCAGCGCCTAACCTCCTGAGACCTTTCCCAGCGAAGGTCCGATGCGGGGGCAAAGGGGAGCGAATCCTCGGGTTGGGTACTTGTGGACCTTCGTTCGAGGGCTTCGCTGCTGGGGGCGGATGCTCACGGACTGGACGAAGGAGATCGCGATGACTCAACAGAAAGATTTCAAGCGCGTCGTTCGTGCGCGCATGCAGAAGACGGGCGAGTCGTACACCACGGCCCGGCTTCATCTCGTGAAAAAAGAAGATGCGCCTGCGCCCGATTACGCGGCGCTGGCGGGGCTCAGCGATGAGTCGGTGAAGAAAGCGACCGGCTGCGCGTGGGAGAAGTGGGTGTTCGTGCTCGACAAAGCCGGCGGCAAAGAGATGTCGCATCCCGAGTTGGTCAAGTACATCCGCGAAAAGTACAAGACCCCGAGTTGGTGGACGCAGATGGTCGCCGTCGGCTACGAGCGCATCCGCGGGTTGCGCGCGCAGGGGCAGCAGCGCAGCGGCGACTGGTCGGTCAGCAAGAGCAAGACGGTCGGCGTGCCGCTGGCGAAGTTGTACGCGGCGTTCAACGCGCGCGGCCGCGCGAAATGGGTGGACGGCGTGAAGCTCACCGTCCGCGGCGCGACGCCGAACAAATCGATGCGCCTTCGCTGGGAAGATGGCTCGCCGATCGACGTCGGCTTCATGGCCAAAGGCGCGTCGAAGAGCCAGGTCGCGCTCGAACATCGCAAGCTGGCTTCGAAAGCCGAGGCCGACCGCATGCGGGCGTTCTGGACGGAGCGCCTCAACGCGCTCGCGGCGATGTTGAAACCGTAATCGTCAACGCTGGTGCCGCCGCGCGGCGGCACCAGCACGTCGCTCAGCCGGTGTAGACCGTTCCCTCTTCCACGAAGCAGAGCGGATTTCCCCACGGATCGAGCGCGTAGAACGACCGCTCGCCCCACGGCCGGACCACGATTCCGCCGCCGGGTGCGTCGTGCACCGACTCCTGCGACAGGCATCCCAACTCTTTCGCGCGCTCGAAGGCCGCTTCGAGATCTTTGACCGTGAAGTAGAGCGCCTTCGCCGCGGGATGCGGACTGCCGATCGATGAGACGTCGATCACGGACAGCGTCACCGCTCCGCACTCGAAGTAGCAGCGCGCGCCCGGCTGCTTCCGTCCCTGCAGCCCGAGCAACTTCGAATAGAAGTTGACCGCTTCGTCGAGGTTGCCCACTTCCACGTTCAGTCTGAAAAACTGCGGTACGTCGTCATTCGTCTTTGTCGCCATCGTCGTCTCCTCTGAAAAAATGCGTGAGCCAATCGCTCACGAGCTTCAGCCGCTTGAGCTCCAGTCGATAGATGCGCATGCGGCCCTGCCGTTCGTGCGAGAGCAGGCCGGCCGCTTCGAGAACCTGCAGATGGCGCGTGGTGGTCTGCCAGGCATGCGCGAACATTGCCGCGATCTCGCCGGCGGTCATCGATCCGCCGTTGAAATAGATGGCCAGCAGGACGCGCCGCCGGGCCGCGTGGGCAAGCGCGCTGAAGACCGCTTCGTAGGAATCGAGCTTCGCTTTCGACTCGCGCTTCGCCATCGCGACGACATTCAGCCACGCGGCTGAATATTTGTCAATGACATTCAGCACATTTGCTGAATATCATCCGCGAGCTTCTTCGGCCGCCAGATCGATAATGCCGCGCTCGATGTAGATCGGCCGGATGTACTCCGCCAGCATCGGCCGTTTTACCGCCAGCCAGAGCGCGCCGGCCAGGCAGAACAGCGCACCGTAGAAAATCGTCCTTTCGGATCCGATGCGGTCGGCCACGATGCCGGCGAGCAGGCTGCCGATCGGCTGCATGCCCATGATGGCCACGCCGTAGAACGCCATCACCCGTCCGCGCAGGTTCTCGTCGACGACCGTCTGCAGGATCGTGTTCGCCGATGCGGCCTGCAGCATCATTCCGGCACCGACGATGGGGAGGATCACCACCGAAAGCCAGAGCACGTGCGAGAACGAAAAGGCGATCAGGCCGACGCTCAGGCCGATCGATGCAGCCACGATGACCTTGCCGAGTCCGACCACGGTGTGGCGCGAGGCGAGGTAGAGCGTGCCGGCCAGCGCGCCGATTCCGGACGCGGTCATCAGGATGCCCAGCGTGTGCGGCCCGCCGTGCAGCACTTTCGAGGCGATGACCGGCATCAGCGTCGCGTACGGCATTCCCGCCAGACCGGCCAGCGCCACGATCAGCAGCAGCGCGCGCACCGGCGGAAAGCGCGACACGTACGTCCATCCCGTTCGCAGCTCCTCGAGCATGCGCGTATCCACCTCGGCGCGCACCGCGCGCGTGCGGCGCATGGCCAGCAGCGAGGCGATGACGGCGAGGTACGAAATGGCGTCCGCGCCGAAACACCATCCTTCGCCGAGCGTGGCGATGAGGATTCCGCCGATCGACGGCCCGATGATGCGCGAGGCGTTGATCATCGACGAGTTCAGCGCGATCGCGTTCGGCAGGTCGTCGCGGTCGTCCACCATCTCCACGACGAAGGCCTGCCGCGCCGGCGTGTCGAACGAGTTGATCACCCCTTGCACCAACTGCAGCGCAATCACCTCGGCCACGGTAATGACGTTCATCAATGCCAGCACCGCCAACGCCGCCGACTGCAATGCCGACAGGATCTGCGTGATGACGAGGATGCGATGCCGGTCCCACCGGTCGACGAGCACGCCCGCGAACGGCGAGAGGATCAGCATCGGGATCTGCCCCGCGAATCCGACGATGCCGAGGAGGAGCTCCGAACCGGTGAGGCGATAGACGAGCCAGCTCGTGGCGATGCGAGTGATCCACGATCCGACGAGCGAGATCGATTGCCCGCCGAAGAAGAGGCGATAGTTGCGATGGCGCAGCGCGCGCGTGATCCGGCTCAAGCGATCCCTGGCGGGCAAGTGGTCTGCCAACTTCCAGCCGCGCCGATTCTCAGCTAGAATCCGCTGCCGCAGCGGAAATTTTGACTCGCCCCTCGCGTTAGTTTCCGTACCTTCCCGCAGGCATCGTGGGGCCGTAGCTCAATTGGGAGAGCGCCTGAATGGCATTCAGGAGGTCGACGGTTCGATCCCGTTCGGCTCCACCAACGATCCTGACTACCTGTTCAGCGTCGCTCCGAGGTCCCGATCATTTCGGTGCCTACTTCTTCCACTTGATATAGGTTTCGACGGCAAAGTCGCTGGCCATTCTCAATAGGGGGATAAGCTTCTGCGGTCCCGGCGGGGCCAACGCCATCAGCGCGAGATCCTGCAAAACGTAGATGGTGGACGTGATGATCTCGTCGGGTTTGTGGCGGTCGAGGTGCTGCAAGACCTCAATATGATGAACGAGCGCCGGCTTATTCAGCTCCTCCATCTCGTCGGCAAGTTGTGCATTCCGCTTCCTTAGCTCGGCCATCTCGTCGGCAAGTTGCGTAATCCGCTTCCTTGTATCTTCCTGATCGACGTTGATGATTTGTGGCAGCTTTGGGAGTAACGCCTTTAGAACAGCGACATCGAGCGCCTGCGCTTTGAGAAGACGAACGACCTCGTCTAACTTCATTTCGTTATCGCGCGCCATCTTCTGGGCTAGCCGGAGGTCAGGCACATATTGCTCCCACCTCGCGCGCTCCTCGCGACGAAGCTGCTCCATCTTCTCCTCTTGATGGTTTTGTCTGTTTTCTACTTCGGGGAGCCGGACCTGAACAATGACAGCGATCCGCTCCTCAGACACGGCAAGCCTTTGCTCCATGGATTCGTCTCGCAATTGCATTACGGCCATTTTTTGAGCCATCGAATTCACCGATTTCGCGAGTCGAGGCACTTGTTGAGATGCGTTTGGACGAAGCGGCCAACCTTGCGTCCAGACCCAGTAGACGACGTTGTCCGCGTCTCCACATAAGACGTCGGTGAGCTTGCACCCGTCTTTTAGCCGCTGCAAGCACGGCTGAATCGCTTTGTCGTCAATGCAAGCGGAAAGGCGAGGGTCTGCCTGCCGAGCCTGTTGAAGCCGGATTTGGCTTTCCTCGTCGGTATGCATCCCCGTGTCCGTGTCGATGAGCACCGCCGCGAGCAGCACCTCGGCGTCCGCATGCGCCGCATCGCGGGCAATAAGTTTCTCGAGATAGATGCGTGCGTCTTCGAACTCACCGCATTCGATGCGTCGAAAGGCCAGCGCGCGAAGAACGGTCGGATGCACAGCCTCTTCAGCCTCCGATGACCGCTCCAGGAGCTTGTCGTAAATTTTCAGTAGGTCGATATCTGTTCCAGCAGCGTCTCGCAAATCATCCCAATCTTTGAGGCGGGATGGGTCGCGCAGAATTCGATTGGCGATGTCGAGCACCTTTTCCAGTGGAGGTCGGACCTCAATGGTCATGCCCGTCCGGAACTGGCCAACATAATTTGCCGGCACGGGGCGAATACTCTCCGCTGGAGTATGTGTGGCGCTCAGAAGCTCGTGACGTTTTGCCAGCAAGTTGTGTGCTCCGCCCGTGCAAATGGGAAGGAACGCATCGGCAAGATCATCCGCTGCTCCGAAGCGATCGGCCTCGATGTCCAATTCCAGCAAGGCAGCCGCGGCGGCGCAACGTGTGCGTCCAGCGGGCTCCAAGATCCACGATGTCAGAATCTCGCGAGCATTGGGGGCATCGCCTTGAATACCGCGAATGATCGAGTTGCCGACGTGCCGGAGCTCCGCGGAATCGGTTAGGCTAAATTTTTTCCCCAGGTCGGGATATCGAAGATCGTCGCGGAGCAGCTGTATCCGGAGTTGTTCGATCGCTTCTTCTTGCGTGAGCGGACGTGAGCGCGGCGCATGAACGACGCGCTGCTCCGCAGCAATCTTCACGTAGTCACGCCAGTACGTGAGATCATATGGTTCCTCCCAGACCGCTGCCGCTGCGGAAATTTCCGCGTATCGCAATTGGCTCTTGGCTTCCTCGAAGTGATTCTTCTTTAGCCGCTGATAACGTTCGTAATGAGCGCGTGCAGCGACGTTCGTCAAAGCCGCCGTTTCAGGACGCGATGCCCCGGGCCATTTGTCGGGTGGCTGGACAGATTCCTCTACAACAGCGAGGGCGGCCTCAGGACCGCTTAGAATCCATGATGAGATCGCCGAGTGCAGGCCATGAGGCAAGGGCTCCCGTGCACTTGCAAAACTCGCTGTGAGAATGAAGACGCCTGCCGTCACCACAGATCGGGTTTTCATGATTCTTCTCGCTTGATAAAAATCAATGGTTCGACTCTTGCGCCGATGGGGCGAAGTTGAAGTTTCCCGCAATCGAAGCCCTCTTCGACGAACTTGAACTTTTGTTGTTGGTGGATGGTGAAGTATGTCGTTCCGTACCGAGGCTGTCAATGAGGATGTAGTGCCGCTCTCGCTACTCTCACGGAAGTCCATTGTCTTGTAGGCAGGGGGCGCCTATTGCGGAGGTTGATGCGGACCGTTTTTACGGGTTCGTTAACTAGGAATGTTAACTTGCCGTCGCTGCGCGGCTACAGCCGACGCTTCGTCAAGGCGGCGGCCTTTCGGCCGCCGCCTTGGTTCAAAGCGCCTTAGTGGTGCGCGTACGGGGACGACAGCGGGGCCACTTCCACGACCGTCATCATGCCGCGGTCTTCGTGGGCGAGGATATGGCAGTGGATGACGTAGTAGCCGGAGAAGTCGACGAAGCGGCTGCGCATCTTGAAGTAGCCGGGGACGACGATCACATTGCCGGCGGCGTCTTTGATCTGGTTGCCGGCGGCGTCAGTGGCGACCAGGCCGGAGGGGATCGGGAAGACGTCCCACCAGATGGCGTCCTTCGATGAGGAACCGCCGCCACCGCACGGCTTCCAGGTGCTCGGGTCTTTCGGATCGAGGAAGCACTGGCCGGGTTGGATGTTCGTCTTGTCGGTCACGTATTTCGGCGCGCCGTTCGCCAGCGTTTCGTTCGGCGTGAACACCTCGGTCACCTGGAACGGATTGATGTGGATGTGGAACGGGTGGGAGATGTTTCCCTGCGTCGAGTTCGTGATCTTCCACTCTTCCACCGTGTTGAGCAGCACCACCGCGCCGACCTCGCCGTCGAACTGCTTGCCGTCGATCTCGTGCCGGGCCGGCTGCGACGGAGGAGCGACCTGCGGGATGGTGTTGAAGGCGATCGTCTTCGTTCCGGTCACCTCGCTGTCTGCAATGTCCTTGAGGAAGGCGGGGAACGTCGGCGCCGTCGTCATGAAGGCCATGGGCGTCGTGAACGGCGTGCCGGAGACATTCACCGTCATGAGAGTGATCGGGAATGCCCCGACGAGGTCCGACGGATCGACCTCGTTGTTCACCTGCACCGGGTACGAACACGGCGGCTTGAGGGCGTTGCACTGAGGAGGCGCCTGTACCAGGAGATCGGCGCGATTGCCGGCCGCGAGCAGGAAGGGGCGATCCTGGCTGTTCTGATAATTCACGTCCTTGAACTGGACGCCGTCCTGCGCCAGCTGCCGCCAGTGGAAGCCGGGCGGCGGCGCGATGAAGTACGTGCCGGCGCGGCCGGAGGCATTGACGATGCGCCACATCTGCACCTCGCCTGGCCGCATCGAGATCACCGGATCGATCCGGCCGTTGACGGAGAAGTCGGGACCTTTGTCCTGACCGCCGGCGGGGTTCTTCAGGTTGGGGGAGACGCCGAACTGATTGATCACCAGCACCGTCGGATTCCAGGCCGGATTCGAGGTCTTGTAGTAATTCGTGATCTCGTCGTCGTATTGCCCTTCGATGATGAACGCTCCGACGAAGCCGTTGCCGACGTCGATCGCGGTCGAGCCGTGTTTGTGGGCGTGGTACCAGTGCGTGCCTGGCGCCTGACCCATCTGCAGCAGATGCGAATGCGGCGCCTCGGTCAATAACGTCCGGGCCGCGCTGCCGGCCAGTTCGCCTGAGCCGTCGTGCACGTGCGTGGCGGCGCTGGTGGTCGACGGCGCCGATGCCGCGGGATCGGGGTACGACGGCAACTTGAAGCAATACGGATAGGAGCCGATGTAGTACTGCGGCCAGGCGCCTTCTTTGATCTGCTTATCGTTCACCGGCGACAACGGCGTGCCGCCGCCTCTCTGCGCGTCGAACTTGAGCAGGTCGGCCTTCTGCTTATCCGTCCAATCGGTGGTTGGGAAATCGCTCGGGTACTGGCGCGGCCACTCGCGATGCGAACCTTTTCCGAGCTCCACTTCGCAGCGGTCGAAGAACGCGTCGAAATCCTTCTTCACGCTGTCGGGTGTGACTACCGGCTTCCCGGTCAGCCGCATCGACGACAAGATCTCCAGGAAAACGTTGTCGCCGGTCGAATTCGGATTCGTGTGCGTTCCGTGAAAGTGAATGTTGGCCGTGGTCGATCCGTGGAAGCAGTTCGGGAACTTGTCCCCGTTCGGATTGGTGCCGGGGTAGTTGTTGGCCGCCGTCGTTCCGAACGTCTGATCGCAGCCTCCCAGGTCGCCGCTGTCGATCGACTTGCCGAACACCGACGGATCGATGTTGTTGAGGAAAGTCAGCTCGATGAAGTCTCCCACCTTGGCCCGAAGCGTCGGTCCGTTCATCGGATCGCCGACGGCGGCCTCGGTGCCCGGCGCCGGAAACGGCGGAACGGCGTCGGGACTGCGGAACGCGCGCAGCCACTGTCCGTAGCAGGCCGTATAGGCATTCGGATCGCCGGGCTGCGTCGGACCTCCATTGATGCTGCCGGGAGTACGGAAACCGATGCGGTCGAATTCGCTGGTGGCCGTGACGGTCGCGCGCAGCCGGCCGTTTTTCGAAACGACCTCGGGGATTTTCACGAGTGGCTGCTGCGAACGGGCGCACGGAATCTGCGGATTCGACGATGAGGCAGTGCTGGCCGTCGATGTGCTCTGGGCGGATTTCTTCTTCGTTCCCGTGCCGCTCTTCGACTGGCTGTACAGCGGCACGGCGAGCAACAGCGCGAGTGCGAACGTCGTCGACATCATGGTCAGACGCGCGGTCTTATGCATTTTCATCTGTTCTCCTCTCTGGCGTTTGTGGACGAAAGACGCCTCATGCTCAACATGGGGGAATGTCCTCAACGCCCACGATACCGATCGAGCCGTTCTCCCCTTCGTGTTCGCGAATGACGCACACGTAAGTGACCGCGCTGTCGATGGCGTATTCGTCCGACGACTGTCCGGCAATGATGAGATCCGTCACCCTGCCGTCGCTCAATTCGAGCTTGTGGTCGTCCTCGGTCGTGTTGTTCCAGGTGACGATCGAGTTCGCGGGCACATTCTGCGGATCGGGTGAAAAAGTGGCCGGGTCCTTTGAAACGATGTTGATTGAAAAGTTAGGCATGCTGCGTTTCCCTCTCTTTCTCTCTCTGCTGACGTTCAAAAAAATCTCTTCCTCACAGATGCATCGATTCGCGTGTCACCCTGCAATGGCTCTGGATGCGTCCCACCGTGGCCGGCGCGGGCATCGAGAACCACGTGTCGTCTCCCTGATCGCGCCGCGCGGACATGATGGCCTGCTTGATGGCGAAGAAAACCGACGTCGACAACACCAGCGGCGGTTCGCCGATCCCGCGCGACGACATGACCGCGGAATTGGTCTGATTCGGATCGCCCCCTTTGTCGAGCGTGACCCGGAGGTCGACCGGGATCGACTTCGAGCACGGCGGCTTGTACTCCCACGTCCCGTTCGAATAGAGGCGGCCGTCGGGCTCGTACATCATCTGCTCGGTGGTCATCAGCCCGAGTCCCTGCACGAACGCGCCTTCGACCTGGCCGACGTCGAGACAGGGATTGAGGCTGTGGCCGATGTCGATGAGGATGTCCGAGCGAAGGACCGTCGTCTCGCCCGTGAGCACGTCGATCTCCACCTCACTGGCGGCGGCGCCGTAGACGAAATAGAGAAACGCGCGTCCGTACTGATCGGACCCCTCCACGTCGCCGATCAGCGGCGTCTGGTAGAAGCCCTCCACGGCCAGATTCACGCGCGCGTTGTAGGCGCCGCTGATGATCGTCGGCCAGAGCTTCTTCCACTCCGTCTTCCACCCCTTGACCTTGTTCTCCTTGCAGTACTTCTCGAGCCGCGCGCGCAGCTCGAGGCAGGCATTGCGCACCGCGCCGCCGAACAGATCCGATCCTGAGGACGCTGCGGTCGGCGTTGCATTCGGCATCGTGTCGGTCGACGTCTGCGCCACGCGGATGATGCTCATGTCGATGCCGAGGGTTTCCGCGGCGATCTGCATCATCTTCGTGTCGATGCCCTGGCCCGACTCCGCGCCGCCGTGCTGCAGCATCACGCTTCCGTCGGCCGCGTACGCAGCGACGTAGGCCACGCCCTGATCGAGCAGGCGCGGTTGATAGCCGACGCCGTACTTGATCGGGATCATCGTCAATCCGCGCTTGCGCCAGCGATTCTTCGCGTTGAACTTGTCGACCGCATCGCGGCGCTTGTTGAAGTCGGACGACTTCATCAGCCGCTGCCAGAGATCGCGGATGTTGCACTGATCGAGGTCCTGCGCGTACGGCGTCTGCTGGTAGGAACGCTTCGTCCCATCCTGGTACATGTTCTTCCAGCGCACGTCCTCGGCGCGCATCCCGCACGCGTGCGCGATCTTCTCGATCGCCTCCTCGCAGATCAGCGTGGCCTGCACCACGCCGAAACTGCGGAACGCCGTGTTGCTGGCGTTGTTCGTCCGCGTCACGTCGCCGCGGCTGTGCCACGTCGGCACAAAGTACGCGCCGTCCGAATGCTGCTGCGAAAGATCCATGACCGGGAAGCTGAGGTCATACGTCGATCCGCCGTTGGAGTAGAGCTGGACCTTGTAGCCCTTGATCTCCCCCTTCTTCGTGAACGTGGCGTGGAAATGGCCCTGATACGGATGGCGCTTGCCGGTGATGTTCATATCGGCGTTGCGGTCGAGGATCAGCCGCACGGGACGATTGAGAATCCACGCCGCGATTGCCGGCGCGGGATTGATGACCAGCGGGCGCGCCTGCTTGCCGCCGAATCCGCCGCCGAGCGGTCGCTGAAAAATGGTGACCGCACTGTTCTCGATCCCGAGGAGTTGCGCGACCGAGGACTGCACCGATGAACCCTGCTGCGTCCCCGAGTAAATCGTCATCACGCCCTGCGCGTCCGGCAGCGCCAGCGCGCCCTGCGTCTCCATGTAGAAATGCTCCTGCGCCTCGTTCCCCATTTCCCCTTCGACGACTTCGCATCCCTTCATCGGCTTGGTCGGATTCTTCAGCCACTTCTCGTCGCTGCCTTTGCGCGTGATGTAGGGGATGTGCTGGTTGTACTTCTGGTCGGTGAAGAATTGCTTGGCCTCGACGGCTTCGTCGATCGTCAGCACCGGTTTCGCCGGTTTGAAATCGATCATCTCCGTCTGGATGAAGTAGGCGGCGCGTTGCGCGGTCCAGCGATCCTTCGCCACGACCAGTCCGATCGGCTGGCCCCAGCAGATGATCGTTTGATCGACCGCGAAGACCACGTCGTCTCCGCCCAGCCCGACGTAAGGGTTCTTCTTGTTCGGGACGTCGTCGGCGGTGATGTACGCGACCACGCCGTCGAACTTTTTCTGCGCCGCTTTCAACGCCTCGTCCGCGTTTTTCTTGTAATTGAACGTCCCGGCGGCGATCTCGCTGATGACGAACGCGGAGTCGTAGCCATGCGGCGGCAGCGGCATGTCCTGCGTGTACTTCTGCTCGCCCGCGGCCTGCACGAACGCGGTGGTCTTGAGGATCGGTTCGCCGACCGGGCGCTCCTGGTGATAGACGCTCACCGTCTGCTTGCCGCCCGAAAGCGGGCGCACGTAGACCTCGCCGCCGGAGCGATTCTCCGGCTGCACTTCCTTCGGAATGCGCTCGTTGGCGACGTGCAAAAAGAATTTGTAGAGCAACGTTTCCGTCAGCGACTCGCGATACCCCTCGGGCAGAAAATTCGTGCCCGGCATCGGCTGGATCACCTTCGCCACTTCGCCCGCGAGCACATCGAGCGCCTTCTGCAGAGTCGCATCGGTCCACTTCGCGCCGACGATGGCCGCCTCGGTCTTCGACATCCGCGACGGCATCGCCGCCAACCCGCCGTAAAGAATCGTGGCGCTCTGCACGACCTCTTTCTTATCGAGCCGCACGATGAATCCTGCATTCACGATCGCGTGCGCGTTCTGATCGCGATAGGCGATCTTGAACGTCTCGATCTCATCGCCAGCCTGCGAGTACGGGATGTGGAACGACTGCGCGACGGCGTCGGCGGGAAGCGTCGACACCGCCGGCAGCTCGGCCATCGCGAAGGTTTTGCTGCCGCCGTCGTAATCGCGAGAGGCGATGGTGATCGACGCGCCGAGCGTTTCGAGGACCAGGTAGACGTCGGACGGGAACGGAGAGTCGGTCTCCGCCTGCGCGCGCGTCATCATCACGTTGCCGCCGATCGAGCCGATGTTGCGCACCTGCAGATTGGCGACGTCGAGCAGGTGCGTGCGGAACGCCACGAACCCGAGCGTCTTCTCCTTCGGCTTCGTGGCGATGACGCGCTGCAATTCATCGATCACGTTCTGCAGCGACTCCGCCGCGCCGACGTCGAGACCTCGATCCGATTCGCGAAATCCGAGGAGGCTCGGAATGGCGTGAATGTCGATGAGGACGTGCGGATCGTCGACGTCCGCCTTGTAAATGCCGATCGACGTGTTGCCGACGACCAGCTTCACGTTGCGTGAGTTGCCGCCGTTCGCGGCCTTGATCTGCTGCGCTTCTTCGAGCGTGGCCGGACGGAACCACCGATAGCCGCGGCCGGCGCTTTCGAGCGATGACGTCCGGTTCGCGTAGTCGATCAACTCGGGCGGGAACTCGAGCGACGGGCGAGGTCCCGGCCGATGCTGTTCGATCGGGACGTCCGCAAAACATTTGTGGTTCGTCGAATACGTGTTGTGCTTCTTGAAATCGACGGCGAAACTCTTCATCCCTTCGAGAATCGGGCGGTAGCCGGTGCAGCGGCAGAGATGGCCGTCGAAGAGATCCTCGATCTGCTGCTGCTCGGGCTTCGGGTTGTTGCGCAGAAACGTGAACATGTTCATCACGAACCCGGGCGTGCAGAAGCCGCACTGCGATCCGTTGTGCGCGGCGATCGCGTACTGCACCGGATCGAGTTTCTCGCGCGTGCTCCCGATTCCCTCGGTGGTCGTGATCATGGCGCCGTCGAGCGAGCAGAGCGGCCGCAGACACGAATTGATGGCCGTCTCGGCGACGCGCTTTTCCGCCGGCTCCCAACGCGAAAGCATCACCGTGCACGCGCCGCAGCCGCCTTCGCCGCACGAAAGCTTCGTGCCGGTGAAGCCGACGGCGTCGCTGCGAAGCCAGTCGATGAGCAGCATCGTCGGATCGGGATCCGCAATCTCGTAGCGGTCGCCGTTGACGTAGAAGAGGATCGCGTGGGATGTCGTCGTCATGCGTTCTCCGTGTGGGACAGACACTCTTGTCTGTCATTGATCACATCGAGGAAGAGGTCGTAGAAGGCATCCGCATCCGCGTCGAGCATGACGTCGATCGATGCACCGTTCGGATCCTCGACGAGCTGGCCCGAGTGATCCGCTTCTTCGTCGAGCTCCTGCACGACGCGCAACTTCAACGTCTTTCCCGACGCGAGTTTGGGATCGGTCAGCACCGCGGCCGCCAGCGGATCCCAGAAAAAGAAATTGCCGCTCTGCACGAAGGGGATGTCCGCGGTCAGCGTCTGGTAGATGAACGCCGCCTGCGGCGTAGTGTGGCGCTGCTGGATGCGATCGTAAAACGGCAGATTCAGCGGCACTTTGTCGGACGCGTCGAGCGGAATGAGCGTGACCAGCACGCCCGAGTCGAACATGTACTGGCCGCCCAGTGGATCGAGGAAGAAGTTCCACTCGGCGACTTTGTTCGTGTAGTCGGCATCGACCACGTTGACGTTGCCGGGAACGTAGACCGCGCCGCCCATCATCACGATGCGCTCGATCTTCGGCGCAACGTCGGGATACTGATGCAGGAGCATGCCGAGGTTCGTGCCGCCGCCGATGGCGAGGATGGTCATCGGATCGGGGGACGCCATCAGCGTCGCGCGCAGAAAATCGACCGCACTTTCCGTCACCGGATCGTTCGGATTCGTCGGCAGCGGAACGTTGTAGACCGCGTCGATCGGCCCGCGGATCGAGGTCGGAAAGACGTTGCTGTAACTGAGCGGCGCGTTCGTGCCCTTCGCCACGGGCACGTCCGGTTTGCCGGTGAGCTGCAGAAGATTGAGCGCGTTGCGCGTGCCGGGAGTGAGATGGCACGCGCCGACGCCGGTGGTGGTGATGCCACGAAGATCGACCTTCGGATGCATCGAGAGATAGAGGATGGCCATCCAATCGTCGATGTCGACGTCGGTGTCAATGAGCACAGGGATTCGCGTCATGCGTCCGCCTTTTCTGGTCGTGATGTCGGGGGGAATGTCGCGCCATCCTAAAGCCGCTTGCCTCGGCCCGCAAGGATGTTAGGATGCAAATACAGCTAAAAAATTCGGAAGGAGCATCCCATGGACGTCATCCTCGTGCACGACGCCGCGATCGACGAGTACATGTCGCAGGTTCTGCTGACCACCATGCCCGGCATCAATCTCCTCGGCGCGGTGGTCGTCAACGCCGACTGCATCGACTCCGCGGCGATGCAGACCGCCTGGCAGATCATGAGCTACATCGGCCGCACCGACATCCCCATGGGCCTGAGCAGCGCGCGCGGCTGGAATCCCTTCCCATGGCAGTACCGCAGCGATTGCGTCCGCGAGTCCGGCATCAACTGCCTGAAGAGTTTCCCGCCGAATCCGGACTGGCCGCCCTTTCCCGACGGCGATTCGCTCCTGCAGTCCCTGATGGAGAAAGCGTCCGGCCCGGTGACGCTGCTCGTAACCTGTCCCTTCACGCCGATCATGACCCTGCTGCAGCAGTCTCCGGAGTTGGGATCAAAGATCGAGCAGATCATCTGGATGGGCGGCGCCATCAACGTCGCCGGCAATCTCGATCCGGCCACCGTCCCCACGCCGCCCTGGAACAACTGCGCCGAATGGAACGCCTTCTGGGACGCCGTCTCCGTCGACTGGATCTTCACGAACACGACCTGTCCCATCATCCAGTTCCCGCTGGACATGACCAACCAGGCCGCCATCACCAAGCCCTTCATGGCCAAGCTGGCAGCCCAAGCAGCCAAAGGCTCGCGTTACTCACAGCTCGCCTACGAGAGCTACCAACTCGTCGACGCCGAATCCTTCTACGACATGTGGGACGTCGTCACCACCTGCTGGCTCGCCAACCAAAGCTTCTTCCAACCGCCGACGACGATGAGCCTCGCCATCGACGCCACCCTCAACAACACCCAAGGCTGCATCAAACAGGTCGACTGCGGCCGCGAAGTGCAGGTAGTCCTCAATTTCTCCGCGACGGGACAACAAGCGTTCTACGACTACGTGGCGGCGCAGTTTGATAGGTGAGGTCCAATCAAATCCCAGCATGCAACCGACCGCAAGCATTGCCTATCTCTTGTCCACAGATCTGGGCCGTTACCGGTGCCGCTCGATACGTTTCCGGATCTCACTGCAGTGGCCAATGACCACTTTTCGATCATCTATATCTACCGGCCTAGAGTGAGCCTCGTCGTTGCGGACGGAGATTATTTTCTCCAGCCTCGTTTTCAGCCAGAGTTTCTCTTCGAACACCGTGCGAAACAATGAATCCCACTCCCGGAAGATCAGCGTTTCCAGCTGACCAAGGTAGAGATATTCGAAAAAATCGAGCGTCACGTCCGGTAGGCGTTTTCGGGCACTCTCCATCCTCCGCAGCGAGTCACTGTAAACCGCCGGCCCAAGGTACTCCGCGACGCGGCCATAGATCGCATCATCCGTCTTATATTTATCACGAAGGCGGGTTCTCACAAATAGTCTCAATGCCTTTTCTAGTCTCCGAATCTCTGACCACGCGTCAACGCGTTCAGATGGAATCGTTGCCGCTCTGTCTCGAGCGGACTGTCTGCGGTGAGCAAGGGCTACGACCGCCGCAATGAGAAGCTCAATCACCTGTTCAATCGTTATTGGGTTGTCGATGAACCAAGTGTCTATCTCTTCGTCGTTTTTGATCGGCTCTTCGTCTTGCGACGCTCGCACAGAGTTCGCAATATGTTTTAACAGCGCAGACGCCTTAATAACCGCTTCGTTATTCTCCGGGTCTGTTTGAATGGTTCGGCCCAGATTGGCGAGGAGGTATCCAAGTTCAACAATGCAAACTTGCGTTTCCTGTGCGGTGGCAAGCGCCCGGCTCGGGTCGAGTAGCCGGTACAGCTCCGTGATCTTTACAATACGATCCTGTAGAATAAAGATCTCGTCATAAGTACGCGTTTCGTAACGCGCGTCATGGATCAGTAACTGCTTGTAACGAGCTTCTACGTTATCGCGCCCGGCTTCTTTTTCGATAAATACCTTATTCGCGCCAATCATTACCAACCCCTTGCGGACGCTGTAAATTAGCTCGGGCTGCACGAATCGCGTCAGAAGCAGTAGCAGTGCCGTCAATGCAACCACTATCGGTACAATGAGCACGTTGGACCTCCTCAGTGGAGCTAACTACCGACTTCTTGAGGCTTCAAAAAATCGATTAGATTTTTCAGTTCCTGTCGCGAAAGAAGCTCAGTCTTGTCGAAATAACCGATTCGCACTTGGGGGTAGTTATTTACGAGCTCGGAAAACTTATCCGCGAATTCATCAAGGCGGACGACAGTAAGGAATGCAATCGTTTGTACGCCCTTGGAGGCGGCCTCATCGGCTAATTTAACCCCTAAGTCCGAAATAACCGCTCCCCGCCCGTCGATGTCATACGGAAGAATAATATCTAACAGGAGAGAGTGTATTTTGCTGCTCACGGCGCGCTGTGCCGTAGACAGTACGTTTAAAGCGTCGCGATAAGTCACGGCCGTCGTTACGTTGAATCCGACCTTACGCAATCGCCTGTGAAGAGGAGCCAAAAAGTCCGCGCAGTCGTCGTCTGCAAAAAGAACATTCGCAGTCATCGCTGAACGTCCCGGTACGGGAAAATGAGTGAAACGCTTGTCAGATACGTCCGGTGGTGATCGGCAGCTTCGTGTACCGCCCGCGACCGCATCTTGATTGAACCGCCGTGAACCTTCATGATTTTTAGTGATTCGGATAATCCAATGCCAGAACCGATGGGGACCTCTGCCGCAGCCTGGGCACCACGAAAGCCTGCTGAAAAAACTCTTCGAAGCTCTAAAGGTGTGAGGCCGAGCCCGTAATTTTCGACAACCACTGCGAAGCGCCGTGCCGCAAAGCCGGGATCGTATGGTATTTGGAACCTTATTCTGATCACGCGGTGTGCCTCCGGAATTGAGTGGTAGGAATATTTGATGGCGTTGTTCAGTACGTTATGAAACAAGCGCTGGATCTCTAGGGGCAACCCCTTGATTTTTGGCAGCGTCGTGTCTGCAAAGTCGATGGTCAGATTCTTCTGGGCCGCGGCCGGGCGATGAAGGTCAATAATGTCACGAAGAAGCTCAGCCAAGTCGACGTCCGCAAAGCGAGGCCTTAAAACTTCGGCATAACGGGTTTCACTAGCATGTGAAAGGAAGTTCCGGACAACGTAAAGGCCAAGGTTACACTGATTCACCATCAGACGCCCGTGATGGCTGAGTTCGGTTTGAGAAGCGCTCCCTAATCTGATGTCGTCAGATTCGACGATATCGACTGTTTCTTGGGCGAGGAAGCCCATGCCAACCATCATCAGACACAACTCATGAGCCATGTTAATAGTGAGCGATCGAAAGCCAACCGTAGCCGCAATGAGGCGTTCGATTACACCGGTGATGGCGTGCATGAGTGCAAGATTGGATGCCCCGATGTCACCGGTATTCGTGTCGGTAGCGTCCGCGCGCCGAAGCCGGTCACCCAGATCGACATCGGCGTTTGTCGCAGTCTGAATGACTGTTTCTCGGCGGGCCGTCTCCTCTGGCCCAACAGCCTTCTTAGATCCGAAAAGAACCGACAGCGTGCCTAGGGATACGGTATCCACATCGAATCGACCGTTCACCATGCCCGCATGGCAAAGTTGGATATCGCCGCGAAAGGACTTGCTGCGCGGCGCAATTACGGCCGCGCGATTCTGGCCATCTGCAATGCAACGTGACGCCATGTGACGTGACTTCAACATTTCACGGCAAAACGGCGGCATAGTGTCGAGCGACGACTGAAAGACTTTAGTGCCGTCGAGGAATGCGAAAATCGGTAGAGCGGTCGCCTTTGAAAAGGCTTCGAGAATGCCTTCTATGAGAGGCCAGATCGTAACGAAATGCGTTACGAGCGCGTCGTCCTGGCCAGCGCTTTTCAACGCCGCCTGTAGCTCTCTCAGTGACATTTGCGGGCGATCACGGTTAGAACTTTCGATGCGTCGGGCAAAGCATCAGCGGGTGACATTACGGTATCCTTCAATACAGGCGCAAGGTTTTCGTTTCGAAGAGCGAAGCAGAAACATGCGACATCCCATTTTGAAACGTTTTGCGGTTCGAAACTATACGCGAGGCGTAGATATCGCCCGGCAGCCGCGACCTCCGCTCTCACATCTTCGCCGTCACGGAGCCGCAGATTCGCCGATGTCGCAAGACCTTGTGCCGCGGTGACCGCAAATGTTGAGAAAAATGGTTCCCGGAAGTTGCAACTCATCAATTCGCGGACATGGGCTTCGATCTGCGCTGCTAGAGCAGCCGGCGTCTGCATCCACGCGTCAAAGGGCCGGCCAGTTAGCGACGGGCTCAGGCGATCATAGTCTTGGGCGATCCGAGTCAGCAAATCTGTCGTGTTGTTACGCTGTCGCTTACCCTGAAACGAACAACGATCCCAACTCTCGCCAGCTTTTTCGTACGCTCCTAGGCTTCGCGTTGCGCATTCAGCGGGCGTATTGCATATCGATCGTACGAAACTCAATTGGTTCGGCGTCAGCGGCGGCGATGTTTTCATGTATGCTGTCATCGCATTGCCATAGACGGTCCCGGCGCCATTCAGCGCGTCCGAACGATATCGCCCAGAATAATCGTTAGCACCGAAATTAATTGCCCCGATCTCATTGAAGCGCGTGAGTGCGTCGGAGAGTTCCTTGTATGTGGTATAGGGTTGTTCGTCAACGTCTTCGGCAAGACGTACGTCCGCGCGTGCCAATAGGAGGTCGATAAGCGCATATGCTCGCGCAGAACTCCGATCCTTTTGCGACGTGGAGAGGCCGCCGCATCTGTTCGCCATTCGCCTTAGCTCGCTGTCTTTGAGGCGCAAAAACGCACTCCACGGCATCTCAGAGCGATCTAAATATAAAGTGTCGAGCATGTCTTGGAGGCAGAGTGCCGGATGTCGCGTCCCATCTGGTCGCGTCAGGATTGTGACGAAGTCTTTGTGCCAGGCACTGTGGATCTTGTCATAGGCGACGGGTTCAGATCTCGCGAGAGGATTACTGTCTATGAATCGGTCGACCTCTTCCAACCAGTGGACAAAGTCGCTCTCGAGACTCTGCGCGTGAGTGAGGCGCTGGATTTGAAGTGTCGCAAGCACCGCGATGGTGGCGCTAAGAACGCCGATGAGAAACAAAGAATACCACCGATGTTCAATACACCACTCGCCTGCGCTGAGCGCCTTGCTAAGTAGTAAAAAAAAGGTGTTGGCGGTCCACTCGCCGACGACGTGCCGTCCACGTTTCCAAGTGCCCAACGCGGCCCATGCCAGCATCGGTAGGGTCGCGAGAGGGATGAGGTTGTCTGGAATGTAGTTGAAGATTCCGGTTTTGTCGCTGAGGCTTTTATAGAAGCCCCGAAGTAACGCATTCGACTGACTGAGGGGCGTACTAAAAAGACCCTGGCTCCAAAGTGCCGCTGTTATGATGACGATCAGTAGGCCGAGCAGGTAGAAGCCGCGCTGAGAGTAGTCATCGAGATCTTCTGCGTGAGAGAAAGGGTGCGTGAGAAAGGAGACGAGCCATTCCATTATCCGCAGTACTGTCCGCCGAAGACTCGCCGCTAGCTCATGCATGCCTGCTCCCGTGTGACGCGTTAGGCAACAGCACAATAATATTAGTGTGGGAGGGGACCGGCGATAAGCATACAACGTATTCAGTCGCTGCGGCCATCTTTCTTCAAGTAAATCCCTCGCCTCGGTCGGCTTCGAAACGACTCTTCGGCGAGACGTTGCGAGCGCGTCAAGACGCGGTCATGACCATGGGCATTCGCGATAGGCGTCGCAACGCCCTAGTTTGATGACCTTGGTGTGAACGCTTGTTTGGTCGAGGCACCTTGGCTGTGCGTCACCGTTCGAGCCGCCGAAAATCGTACTTAGCGGTCGACGATGGTGCCTACGGCAGATGGGATGGCGGCGGCTGATCATGCGACACGGGCTCCCCACTCCACAGCTACCCTTCGAGAGCTACCAGCCAGTCGACGCGGAATCGTTCTACTACATGTGGGACGTAGTCACCACCTGTGGGCTCGCCGACCAAAGCCTCTTCCAGCCACCCACCACCATGAGCCTCGGCATTGAGGCACCCTCAACAACACGCAAGGCTGCATCAAACAGGTCGACTGCGGCCGCGAAGTGCAGGTAGTGCTCAATTTCTCCGCCACAGGACAACAAGCGTTCTACGACTACGTGGCGGCGCAGTTCGGTGAGGTGGAGATTACCGTTCAACCAGCGATGCGCGCGGCGCGCTCGCCAAGCATCAGATCGAGCCTGACCTCGGCGAGCAGCAACTGGATCTCCGCGGCGGTTTGCTGCCGTTCGTAGAGATTCTTGAGCAGCGCGCGATTGACGATCGTTCGCAGTGATGGCGGAACGATCGGCGGCAGCGGCGCGGGATCGGTCTCCACGATCGCGGCCAGCACGTCCATGACGGTCGGGCCGGCGAAGGGTTGGCGGCCGGAGAGCATCTCGTACAGGACCACGCCGAGGGAGTAGATGTCCGAGCGGGTGTCGATGATGGCATCGCCGCGGACTTGCTCCGGCGACAGGTACGGCAGCGTGCCGGTCAGCGAGGTGCGGCGGCGTAGCGGATCGGTGCGGTCGCCGTCGCCGAAGAGCGCGGCCACGCCGAAGTCGAGCACCTTCACGCCGCCGTCGCGGCGCAACATGATGTTCTCCGGCTTGATGTCGCGGTGGACAATCCACGCTTCGTGCGCGGCGACGAGCGCGCCGGCGATGGCAAAGGCGACGTCGACCGCTTCCGCGGACGTCATCGGACCGCGGTCGAGCCGCTCGCGCAGCGTCTCGCCGTCGACATACTCCGTGGCGATGTACTGCAGCTCGTCGTCGTGTCCGACGTCGAAAACGGTGACGATGTTGGGATGATTGAGCATCGACGCGCAGCGCGCCTCGCGCTCGAAACTGCGAAGCTGGCTCGCGTCGGCATCGCGGCGCCGGAGAATCTTCAACGCCACCTTCCGCCGCAGCATCGAGTCCTCGGCGAGATACACATCCGACGAACCGCCACTCCCAAGGCGCTGCAGGACGCGGTAGCGGCCAATGCGTAAAACGTTCATCGATTCAAGCTTTGCGTGAGCCGCAAAGTATGCCGCGTCATTTGACGGAAGCGTGAGCTGCGTCACGTTATCTTTTGGGAGTGAGGGACAGGCGCGAGATCGCGCCTGTCCCTTGCGTAACGCTTACGGAGTCGGCGGCGCGTAGCCGGTCATCGAGACCCAGCCGCTGTCGAGGTGGACCCAGACGGTCCGCAGTACCGGCGCCTGGTCCGAGACCATGCCGAAGAAGTAGCTGCTCTCGCCGCCGCCGACGTAGTTGCCGGCGCCGACCGGATTGTTGAGAACGAAGTACGAGTATCCGCCCGAGAGAAAGGCCGACGTGACCGGCTTCGTGCCGGTGCCGCCGCTGGTGATGTTGAAGACCTGATCGGTGGCGATGCCGTCGGAGTTGAAGTCGTACTGCCGCAGCGTGCCCCAGTTGTAGATCGCCAGTTCATCGGCGTACGGAATGTAGGTGATGCCGGCCACCTGCGTCAGGTCGATGCGGTATTCGTAGACCCATTTTCCGGCGCCGACCGTGCCGGCCTGTCCCTGAAAGATGCGCGACTGCAGGTGGCCGTTGCCGCTGCCGCCCGGGACGGAGAAATACGCGCCGTAGTCGGTGACGGTGACGCTGCACGACGGGCTGAAGAGGCACTGAACGGTCCACGACGTGTTGACGACGTTGTAGGCGAAAGCCGGCGCGGACAGGGCCAGTGTGACGAGTGAGAAGAGAGCGATACGAAGTGAAACGCGAACCATTTTCTTTCTTTCCTCCGAGTGTTTTTTTGAAACCGGGAAAGTAGTGACGTTCGGTTCGAAAACGTTTCGCGCCTGTGATCTGCATTACTTGCGGCGTTCCAGCTCTCCTTCGATCTCCGCCCACTCAATGCCTTCGTCGGCCATGAGCACGCTGACGTGGAAGACGAGATCGGCGATCTCGCTGACCATCCGTTCGCGTGTTTCGCTGAGCGCGGCGATGACGACTTCGGTCGCTTCTTCGCCGATTTTTTTTGCGATCCGTCCGCGTCCCTCGGTGAATAGTTTCGCGGTGTAGGAGCCCTCGGGACGTTTTTCGCGGCGATCGCGAAGGACGTTCATCAGGCCGTCGAGCGTGCGTGGCGGGACGCCGGTGAAACACGATCGCGCGCCGGTGTGGCACGCAGGGCCATTCGGGATCACGCTGATGACGAAGGCGTCCGAGTCGCAATCTTCGCTGATGGCGACGACGCGCTGCGTGTTGCCGGACGTCGCCCCTTTGTGCCACAGCTCGTTGCGCGAGCGGCTCCAGAGCCACGTCTCGCCAGTCTCGCGCGTTTTCGCCAGCGCCTCGTCGTTCATGTACGCGAGCGTCAGCACCTCGCCCGTTCGAGCGTCCTGGATGATGGCGGGAGTGAGTTTCATCGGACCGGTATCCCTTCGTTTGCCAGAAATTGTTTGACGTCGCCGATGGAGAGGCGGCGATCGTGAAAGAGCGATGCGGCCAGGACGGCGCGCGCGCCGCCGGCTTCGATGGCGTCGCGGAAATGTTCGACGCTGCCGGCGCCGCCCGAGGCGATGACGCCGATTTTCACGACTCCGGTGACGGCGCGGAGCAGTTCGACGTCGTAGCCGCTGTTGGTGCCGTCGCGGTCGACCGAGGTGAGCAGGATTTCGCCCGTCCCCAACTTCTCGGCGCGCCGGCACCATTCGACGGCGTCGACACCGGACGACTCCTTGCCGCTGCGCACCATCGCTTCGAAGTGATCGCCCGTGCGCTTCGCGTCGCACGAGAGCACGACCGCCTGCACGCCGAATTCGCGCGCGCAATCGGCGATCAGTTGCGGGGTTCGCAGCGCCGCGGTGTTGATGGCCACGCGATCGGCGCCGGCGCGAAGAAGCGCGCGAAAGTCTTCGATCGTCCGCACGCCGCCGCCAACAGTCAGCGGGATGAAGAGTGATTCCGAGACGCGCCGGACGGTGTCGAGCGCCGTCGTGCGATTGGCGTCGGTAGCGGAGATGTCGAGGATCACCAGCTCATCGGCCCCCTCGGCTTCGTAACGCATGGCGCATTCGACCGGATCGCCGGCGTCGCGGATGTCGACGAAGTTGACGCCTTTCACGACGCGCCCGTCGCGAACGTCGAGGCAGGGGATGACGCGCTCCGGAATCGCGTTCGTCGTCGCTACGCGCGCTCTCGCCTCGGCCAGATCAATGCGGCGATCGAGTAATGCGCGTCCAATGACGCAGCCGCTGACGTTCGCGATCCGGCCGAGCGAAACGACGTCGCTGATCGCCGACACGCCGCCCGAGGCGATGATGCGGAGGTTGGTGCGAAGCGAGCGGTAGAGCGCGAACGACGGGCCGCGCATCGCGCCGTCTTTGCTGATGTCGGTGATGAGCGCTTCGCCAATCCCGAGCTCTTCGACGCGCGCAAGCACCTCGGACAGTGACGTCTTCGCATCGCGTTCCCAGCCGCCGACGCGGACGATTCCGTCGCGAACGTCGATGGCGGCGATGACGCGGTCCGCGCCGAGGTCGTCGACGATCGTGCGCAGGATTTCTGGCGAATCCGCGGCGACCGTTCCAATGACGACTTTTTCCGCGCCGGCATCGATCCATGTGCGCGCGTCATCGAGCGAGCGAATGCCGCCACCGGCCTGGATGCGAAGTCCGCGCGTCGCAAGGCGCCGCACGATGTTCGTCTCGACCGGATGTCCGCTGCGCGATGCTTCGAGGTCGACGATGTGCAGGCGCGACCCGCGCGGGACATTCAGCGAATCGAGAACGGTCTCCGGATCGCCGTACGTCGTGACGTTCGCGAAATCGCCGCGCAACAGGCGGACGACGTTGCCGCCGAGGAGATCGAGCGACGGGATCACGTCCATGCGATGAAGTTCCTCAGCACGCGCAGTCCCGCCGCAGACGATTTCTCGGGATGGAACTGGACTCCGAAAACGCGGTCGCGCTGCACAGCGGCGGTGAATGCTCCGCCGTAGTCGGCGCGCGCGATTTCATCCGGCGCGTTGATCGCTGCATAGGAATTGACGAAGTAGAAGACGCCGTCTTCCACGCTTTCGAATAGCGGGCCCTTCGCGGCGACGCGGTTCCAGCCGATCTGCGGGATGGGGAGGACGCCGTCGAATTTCTGCACCTCGCCGCGGATCAGTCCAAGTCCGCGCGTGCTGCCCATCTCGTGCGAAACGTCGAAGAGGAGTTGATGTCCGACGCAGACGCCGAGGAGCGACGCGCCGCGTTTGACGGCATCGTGGATTGCGTCATCGATTTTGTTTTGCGTGAGCCATTGCATCGCGGCGATGAACGATCCGACTCCGGGGAGGACGAGCTTCTGCGCGTTCGCGATTGCGATGGGATCGCGCGTGACTTCCAGCTCGGCGCCGGACGTGCGCAACGCGCGCGCGATGTTGGCGACATTCGCGACGGGGGAGTCGATCAGCGTCGTCTTCATGATTTACGCGCGGCTGCGCCGCTGAGCACAGACAAGAGTGTCTGTGCCACACGCGCACGCGCATAGAAAGACAGATCAAAACCGCGCGACAGGTGTGGCACAGACACTCCTGTCTGTGCTTGGGAGGCTCGGCAGCGACCTTTCAAATCACACCTTTCGTCGACGGGATGTCCGAACCCACCACGGCCTTCGCTTCGCGCAGCGCGATGGCGAAAGCTTTGAAAATCGACTCGGCGGCATGGTGGCCGTTGCGGCCGCGAATGAGATCGATGTGGATGTTGCAAGCGCATTTGTTCGCGAAGGATTTGAAAAACTCCTCCACCAGCGCGAACGGAAAATCTTTGTGGATCAGCAGCATCTCGCGGTCGATCGGGACTTCGAAGACGAGGTACGGACGGCCGGCGAAATCGACGACCACGCGCGCGAGCGCTTCGTCGAGCGGCACGTAGGCGTGGCCGAAACGGCGGATGCCGCGCTTGTCGCCGAGGGCCTGGGCGAAGGCTTCGCCGAGGACGAGGGCCGTGTCTTCGACGGTGTGGTGATAGTCGATGTGCGTGTCGCCGGTCGAGACCACGTCGAGATCGACGCGGCCGTGGCGCGCGATCACGTCGAGCATGTGCGAGAGAAAACCGACCGGCGTCTCGATGCGCGAGTGCGTGCCGTCGCCGTCGAGATTCACGGTGACGGCGACGTTCGTCTCTTTCGTGGTGCGGTTGATCGTGGCTACGCGCATGACGTGAGTGCCTCCAGGAATGCGTTGTGCTGTTCGGGCGTCCCGATCGAAACGCGAAGCGCGTTGGGAACGGCGGCGCCGATGTCGCGGATCAGGATGCCGCGCGCGTGGATATCGTTGAACACTTCCTTCGCATTGCGCTGCGTGGTGAAAGCGATGAAATTCGAGCGCGATGGGAACGGGGTCACGCCTTCGATCTTCTCCATCGCTTCGAAGACGCGCCCGCGTTCGGAGATCGTGTTGGCGACGTTGCGCGAGCGGATTTCGGGATGTTCGAGCGCGGTCGCGGCCACGGCTTCGCTGACGATGTTGAGCGAGTAGGGGAGCTTCACCTTGCGGACCTCGCGGCAGGTCGATGCTGTCGAAGCCAGCCATCCGACGCGCAATCCGGCCAGCCCCCACGCTTTCGAGAACGTCGAGAACGTGACCAGCCGGTCGTGCAGCGGCGGAAGTTTGTCCTCCGCGAAATCACCGTACGCACGATCGAAAAGCACCGTCGCGCCGGTGGCGAGCAGCGCGTCGATGCCGCCATCCGGCAGCACGCCGCCGGTGGGGTTGTTCGGCGAGCAGACGATGACCACGGCGCTGTCGCAGCGCTCGATCGCGCGCAGCATTGCATCGAGCGGAAGCAGGCCGGTAGTTGGATCGACGGCGATCGGCAGCGCGATTCCGCCGGCGACCGCGATCAGCTTTTCGTACAGCGCGAAGCTCGGCTTCGGATAGACGACCGGAGTGCCTGGGCCGACGAACGTCGGCACGGCAGCGGCGAGCAGTTCGTTCGATCCGTTGCCGACCAGGACGTTGTCCGTCTCGTAGCCGTGAACCTTCGCCAGCGCGCCGCGCAGGTGCATCGATTCGAAATCGGGATAGATGTTCCACGAACGTTCCACGATGCGCGCCAGAACTTTCTCTTTCAATTCGCGCGGAAAATCGACCGGGCCCTCGTTCTGATTCAGCTTGATCTCCGCTTCGCGCAGCTCCAGCGTGTATGCGGTCATGGCCGCTACGACATCACGCGACATATGTCACCGTCCTCTCCGCGCGGCCATCGACGCCGCATGTTTCGGCAGCCCTTCGAACTCGGCGATCCGTTCGCCGGCACCGCTGATCTCCGCGAGTTCGTTAGCATCCAACGCGATCACATTCGACCGCTTCACAAAGTCGTAAACGCCCAACGGCGAAAAGAAGCGCGCGCTGCCGCCGGTTGGCAACACGTGATTCGCGCCGGCGACGTAATCGCCCGCCGCAACCGGCGAATGCGGTCCGACAAAAATCGCTCCGCAGTTCTCCAGCCTCTCCGCGATCCCCGCGGCTCCGCGTGCATGAATCGAAACATGCTCGGGAGCAATGCGATCGGCGAGAGAAATGGCTGCATCCACAGAGTCGACGCGAAAATTCAACGTCGCGCGAACGTCGAGATCACACCCGATCGAAATGCAAATCACCGCCGAGTCGGATCCATGTTCTGCCTGCGCGTCGAGATCCGCCTGGACCAACGCAACCTTCGACGACTCATCCGCGATCACCACCAACTCCGTCGGTCCCGCCGTCATGTCGATGCCCACCGTCCCGACGAGCTGCGCCTTGGCCGCGGTCACATATTGATTGCCCGGTCCGACGATCTTGTCGACGCGCTCCAGCGACTCCGTCCCGAGCGCCGCTGCCGCGATGCCGGCTGCGCCGCCGCATTGATAGATCGCGGCGATGCCGAGGCGTGCGCAGGCGTAATGAAGTTCATCGCGCGACGCAGCGGAAGGCGTCGTGATCACGACCAGCTCGCGCACGCCGGCGATGCGCGCCGGCACCGCGCACATGATCAGCGTCGAGAGATACACCGCGCGTCCGCCGGGAACGTAAATCCCGACGCGCCGCAGCGGCCGGACGCGATGCTCGATCGCGTTCCAGCGGTACGACTGCGGCAGCTGCGGACGGTGAAACGCTTCGATCCGTTCGATGGCCAGCTCGATCGCGTCGCGCATGGCCGGATCGATCGATTCCTTGCGCGGTGTGATGAGCACCTCATCGATCGTGACGTTGTCGAACCGTTCAATCTGCTCGCGCACGAACGCATCGCCACGCGCGCGCACGCCCGCGATCTGCTCGGCGGCCACGCGCATTGCGTTCTCATTCGACGCCCCGCGGCGTGCTTCGAGCTCGCGCAGCGCTGTCTCTATCTCATCAGTCCACATGACGTTCGCTCATTTCACGAAAAAACCGTTTCACCACAGAGACACGGAGGGCACGGAGAGCCTCTGTGATCTCTGTGCCTCTGTGGTTCAAACTTTCGCAACATTCACCGCCTCCTCCACCCTCGCGATCAACTCGCGCACGAGCTTCGGCTCCGTGCGGTAGAACGTCTTGCCGACGATCAGCCGTGGCGAGATCTCGGCGATCACGTCCTGCAGCTCGAGGTGATGCACGCGCACCGTTTCGCCGGTCTCGACGAGGTCGACGACGTGCGAGGTCAGCTTCAGCACCGCCGCCAGCTCCACCGATCCGCTCAGCGGCACGACCTCGGCGCGCACGCCGCGCGCATCGAGGAACTGCCGCGTGATGCGCGGATACTTCGTAGCCACCTTCGTCAGCGGCGGCGCTCCCGGCGCGGCAATGAGCATCATCTTGCAGCGGCCGAACGGAAACTCCACCGGCTGATAGGCCGTGCATTCGTGCTCGAGGATCTGATCGAGTCCGGCGATGCCGGCGTCCGCGGCGCCGTGCTCGACATAGACCGGCACGTCGCCGTCCTTCACGAAAATCCACTCGATGCCGCCACGGTCGAATACGAGCCGCCGCGTTTTGAGATCGGCGTCGTCGGGCACGTCGTACCCCGCGTCCGCGAAAACGCCGAGGGCCCGGTCCTGCAATCGTCCTTTGGGAATGGCAATGCGCATGGTTTCAGTCCAGATCGTCGATAGTGAATGTGAATCCGATCGCGGCCGCGCGGCGGCCGAAGCGTTCGTAGAGATTGTCGTAGCGTCCGCCCTGCGCAACTTTTGCGCCGTTGGCGTAGACGCGGAATCGCAGGCCGGTGTAGTAACCGGTATTGCCGTCGATGTCGTCGAGGTGCAGCGAGAAGACGTCGTCCTCACCGAGCGCATCGCCGATTGCGCACAGCCGCGCCGCGGCCTCGGGAGCAAACGGCGCGACGTCGTCGATCGTGGCCTCGCCGGAGATCAGTTTCCCGACGATGGTCCTCAGCGCCGCAGGAACCTCCGGTGACATCCGCTTCGCGGCCAGCGCGTCGCGTACCGAATCCGATTGCGCGATGAGCGCCGAGGAGATCGAGACGTCGTTGTAGACGATCGAGGGATTCGGAACGAGTCCCGAGGCCAGCCGGAGCATCGCCACATCCGCATCGACGGAATCGTCGCCGACGATCTCCGCGCCGATCTGGAACAGCTCGCGATTCGCGCCGAGCCGCGACGCCTCCACGCGAATCACATCTCCTCGGTAGAAGAGCCGCAGCGGCAGATCGCCGTCCGCGATCGACGGCGCCAGCGCGCGGGCCAGCATTGGCGTGAAGTCGGCGCGGATGGCGACCAGATCGCCTTCGCGGTCGACGAAGCGATAGCTCTGCTTCGCCGCGGCGCTGTCGACGAGCGACGCGTACGGTTCCACATAATCAATGATCGGCAGCACGACCTCGTCGAAGCCGGCTGCGGCGAAGGCGTCGACGAAGCGCGCCTCGATGCGCCGCCGCCGCGCGGTCTCTTCGCGCAGCAACGGGTGAACGCCTGTCGGATATCTCGGTTTCGCGGCCATAAAGTCAAAAACCTCTTCCCCGGATCGGAGAAGAGGTTGATTTCAGTCGGCTACGTTCGCTGAGCGCCCCTTGTCCGATCGGGGCGCGTGCAGCACCCCTACGTCACGTGATGATGCTGGTGGTGCTGCGCGTGAGCGAAGTTGGTGTTCATCAGAGTTTGCGGAGTGTAGAGACGGGATCGCCGCCTGTCAAATTCCTATCGGCCTGCGGTGTGGCGGCGCAGATCGGCCGTGGGCGCATCCTGAGTTGCGGAGGCGTAGTGCGCATCGCCCGGGTAGACGACATGCACGGCGTGGCTCTTCGCGCCCAGATCCACAACTGTGACCTCTGCTTCCGCCACGCCGGGCGCGGTCGTGGCGAGGACGGCTTGCGTGTGAATCTGTGTGCCGGGCGCGGTGATGTCGAGCGTTCCCGTCGGTGCGGCGAAGGGCGAGCCGGCAGCGCGAATATGGATCGTCGAGCTGGCGCCAATTCTTGTGGACGTCACCGTAATCGATGGGAATCCGATGGTGGCGCTGACCGAGGAGGTGAGCGTCAGCGGGAGGAAGTTTGCATCACCCGCATAGGCGATCGTGATCGGATTGCTGCCGACATTGGGGAGATACACCAGTCCGTCTTCTACTTGCACTGTCGGTGTGAGCATCAGGCGGCCGAGCTCCTGGCCTTTGGAAGAAATTGTGACGAGCCCCGTGGCCATCGTGCCGCTGTAGGGTGCCGTGCCGTCGACGCCGATCGTAAAACGCGCTGTCTGGTCGAAGGCGACCTTGTTCGTTGATGAAAGAAGCTTGATTGCTCCAGGCCAGCGCGGTGTGTTCCCCGTCGCGACGACATCCACGTCGAGGGAGCGAATCATGGTGGCGCCCGCGAGAACCGTGAGCGTAGCCTTTCCGATGCGCAGCCCTCGCGCCACAAACATCGCCGTCTCGTTCGCTCCGGATGTGGGGATCGACGTGGATACAGAGATGACCGCCGGATCTGACGAGGCCACCGTGATGTTCGTCGCACCGGCCGGGACGGAGAACCAGACGTTGGCTTGCGATCCTGGCGTGAGATAGAGGGCGTCCATGCCTATGGAGCCGTTGGTGGTCCACCCGACACTGTTGTTCGCTCGCTGTGTATCCCGCTGGAGAGCGGTCGCCGTAGCGGTGAGATATTGCTGCGTACCGGGAAAAGACAGGCCTAAGGCGGCGAATACCAGAGCGCTTGTGCCGGGCGCGAGCTGCTGGACGTTGCACGGAACACAGGCGTCGTATCCGAGGATCGTAGGCGTGACGGTCGCGGCCACGCTAACGGCGGTCGCTGTCTGGGGGCCATTGTTCAATGCATTGACGTTCACCCTGGTCGTGATGTTCGAGAAATCGAGTGCGAGTGCGATATCCGCGAATTGATCGTCGTCTTCGATGATGGCGTAGGCAATTGTTTTCGCCAGGATCGCGCCGCTGGGATTACGCAGCGCAAGGAGGAACGTCTTATTCTTCCCAGGAATGACGTTTCCATGTGTATGAATGTCGATGGACTTCGTGGTCTCACCGGCTGTGAAGGTGAGCGTGCCGGATCGTGCCTCGTAGTCGGTTCCCGGCATTGCCGTGCCGCTTTCGGTTGCAAAATCGACTGTGACGTTCTTCGAGGCCGGCGATGAAAGCGTCACGGTGAAGCGAGCGAGCACATCATGCCCATCGCCCTCGGTTACTTGAAGATCGTCAATCGTCAGCGATGGCGTTGCATCAAGCGGAATCGCCCACAATTCGCGCCCGAATGCTCTGGTCGTTGCGGTGAAGAAGATTCGATTGCCAGCTTGCACAATACTCAGCGGGTTGCTTCCCTCTGATCCCGGGTCGATGTCGGCTACCAGTCTTGTGCCGGCTGCCGTTCCGTCGGTGACCCAGGGCTCATTGCCGAGCAGGCCGTCGTTGGCCTGAAAATAAACGAGACCGCCAATGGTCGTTAAAGAGGTCGGATTCGAGCCGTCAGGGCCGGGATAGATATCCGTCACGATGTGTGTCCCTGGGACTGTTCCGTCGCTCGTCCAGAGCTCGGAACCGTTGGCTGCATCGGATGACAAAAAGAGAATGCTGTCACCGATCGCTATGAAAGGGAGTGCAGCCGGCTTCACGGGCGAGAGGTGCGTGCCTTCTTCGGTTCCGTCGGTGACCCACACTTTCCCATCGATGACGATAAAGAGATTCCGCCCCGCGGCTGTCATATATGGATCGGAAGTTCCCGCGGCGAAAGACGTGATGACGGTCGTCCCCTCAATGGTTCCATCGGTTTTCCAGAGCCTTATGAGCCTCGTGGTTGCTTGTAAATCGTTTTTTGTCGCAAAGAAAACGTTCCCCTTCAGAACGACGGGGCAGGACGCTGGTTGCTCTCCCAACCTGGCGATTTCGTAGGTTCCCTTCACGGTGCCGTCAGTGGTTCTTAAGCTCTGCTGATGGTCGTCAAGAAACAGCAGACGCCCGGCGAAGTCCACTGCGCAGGAAGTAGGAGTATTAGCGCCTAGGAAGACCGGGGGAGCATCCGATGCGATCGTCGCTGCCCACAACCCCGCCTGGGAAGTCATGAGGACCTTGTCTCCAAGTATTCGGTAGGGGCGTGACTTCGGGGGGAACCGCTTCGTCAGACTGGCAGAGTACGCGGTGCCCTCGGGTGTGCCGTCGGAGGCCCCATAGCGGCCGTTGCCGGCCGCCCCATAGACTCCATTGATGTCGAAGAGGGAGTCATGAATCAGAAGCGACTTACCAACGGCGAGGTAGTCCTCCGGCAAAACGTGCAGAGACAACGTTCCTGCGGGCGATCCATCGCTTCGCCAAAGTGACGTCGTATTGCCATCGCTTGCCTTGAAATAAACCGAGTCGCCTGCAGGAACAAGTTGGTGGGGGTTACTTGCCGGTGACGACTCGGGATACAGGTTGGCGAGCATTGAGGTTCCGGCGTCCGTTCCGTCACTCTTCCACAGCTCTTGCCCACTCACATTGTCCGAAGCGCTGAAATAGAGAATGCCGTCGATGTTGGTGAGGTCAGGGATTACCTCGAGATAAGAACCTTTGACGAAGTGAGTTCCAGCCGAAGTACCGTCCGAAACCCATAGCGTCCAATTAGGTGACGAGTACGGGCTGGTCAGCGCCGAGAAGTAGACCTTGTCGCCCACAGCGACGAGACCCGAGGGGTAGCTCGATCCGTCGGCGTAAATGATGTCGCGAACCATCGTGGTTCCGGTTTCCGTACCGTCGGTCTTCCAGAGCTCGATCCCGTTGTAGGAGGTGTACGTGCGGAAAAACGCCCGATCGCCAGCCGCGGTAATGAGGGGATCACGGTAATTAATGTAAGCCGACGAAATGTCATGAATGACGTGCGTGCCGGCTGCGGTTCCATCGCTGATCCACAACCCCCGGTTCATTGTCAAATCTCTCGCGATGAAAAGGACACGGTCGCCGAAGGCAGTGGCGTAGCTGGTATCGTCGCCGGTAGTGTTACCCAGACCATCGCTGTCGGCGCGGGCGGTGGACCCGGTTGGATGAGTGCCACCCTCTGTTCCGTCGCTCACCCAAGGCTCCCAGCCCACCCCTTTGGTGAATCCCATGAAGAAGAGGCCAAAAGGAGTGACGGCGATTTTCATAGTCGATACCGCCTTCACCTTGACGGTACCGCTCTCTGTTCCGTCGGACCTCCAGAGAAACCCGCGGGCAGCAAAGTAAACTGCGTCCTTGAAAAGAACGGCGTGGGAACCATTCCCCCAATACGGGACTGCCGCGAGCACACGAGTGCCGGACGAGGTTCCGTCTGTAATCCAGACTGCGTCGCCGTGATAGGAAAACTCGCCAGGGACATGAGCGGTGGCAGCGAAGATCATCTGATCGTGATAGATGATTCGATCGTAGGGACGGGCGAAAGCGAAGCCGGTGGCGCTGTCGGTAAGCCGATGCGTTCCGGAGGCCGTTCCATCCGTCGTCCACAATTCCTCACCCCCCAAATCGGAAGTCAGGTTAAAGAGAACCTTTCCATTCAAGGCAACGAACCGCGACGGCGCAGGGTTGTAACCCTTGATGTCGATGATGTGCTGCGTACCGTTCGCCGTCCCGTCGGTGGACCACAGCGCGGTGCCACCAGTTGGCGGCGACGTCGAAAAGAGCACCCGCGATCCAAACCGGACGAAGTTCCGCGGAAAAGACGATACGACCTGGTTGGGCCCCGTCGTGTTGATGTCCTTGACGAGATACGGCGCCTGGGCCATCAAAGGACAACCGATGCTGAGGAAGAGGACTGCGATGAGGGTTCGCATGACGAGAGCGCTGGCCGGTGGAGCAGCCGATTCTAGCAGCGATCGTTTCTGCAGCGCCGAAACCCGCCCGCGGACCGCAACTACAATGCAGCCATGACTCTCGACGAACAGCTCGACTTCCTCGGCAAGGGGACGGTCGATTTCATCGAACGCAACGATCTGAAAGCGAAGCTCGGACGCGGGAAGCCGCTCACCATCAAAGTCGGATTCGATCCCACCGCGCCCGACATCCACCTCGGGCACACGGTCGTGATCCGGAAGATGAAGCACTTCCAGCAGCTCGGCCATCGCGTGATCTTCCTCATCGGCGATTTCACCGGGATGATCGGCGATCCGACCGGCAAGAAGGCCACGCGGCCGGCGCTGTCGACCGAGGAGATCCTGCAGAACGCGGAGACGTACAAGCAGCAGGTCTTCAAGATCCTCGACCCGAAGACGACGGAGGTGCGCTTCAACTCCGAATGGCTCGGCGCGCTCGGTGCCGAGGGGATGATCCGGCTGGCGGCGAAATACACGCTGGCGCGCATCCTCGAGCGCGACGATTTCCGCAAACGCTTCGACGCCCATCAGCCGATCGCCATCCACGAGCTGCTCTACCCGCTGGCGCAGGGCTACGACTCGGTGGCGCTGAAGTGCGACGTGGAGATGGGCGGCACCGACCAGCTCTTCAACCTCCTGGTCGGCCGCGACCTGATGCGCGAGTACGGCCAGGAGCCGCAGGTGGTCATCACCATGCCGCTCCTCGAAGGCCTCGACGGCGTCGAGAAGATGTCGAAGTCCCTCGGCAATTACATCGGCATCAACGAGGACCCGCAATCGATCTTCGGCAAGGTGATGTCGATCTCCGACGACCTGATGTGGAAGTACTACACCCTCTGCACGGACCTGACGCCATCCGAGATCGCCGCGAAGAAGACGTCGCTGCATCCAATGGAAGCAAAGCGCGAGCTGGCCAAGTCGATCATCCGCGACTTCCACGATGCAGCTTCCGCGGACGCCGCCGAGGAAGGTTTCCGCCGCGTCTTCTCCGAACGCCAGGCGCCGTCGGAGATGGAGGAGGTTTCCCTCCCTGCATCCTCCGAACCGCAGTTGCTATCCAAGGTGATCGTCGCCGCAGGCTTATCGGATTCGAATAAGGAGGCGCAGCGCGTAATTGCCCAAGGCGGCGTGTTGGTTGACGACGCGAAGGTCTCCGACCCTCGCGCTACACTCGATGCAAGCTCCGGCAAGTCGTACTTACTGAAGGTTGGGAAGCGGCGGTTCGCGAGGGTTGGGTTCGCATAGTTGAACGATATGATGTCATTCCGTAGTAAAGTCAGACCACTTCAACTCCATTGAGGTGCGGATGCGTACCCTGCTACTCGTTGGCGTCGCCGCGGTATCACTTGCTGCGCATGCAAACATCTACGTCACACCCGTCGCTACGGCGAGAGTAGGTGGTCGCGTTTACGTGACGTCCACCGTTCTGAAGAACAGCGGATCGGAAGCGGTCAAATGCAAGTACGCCTATGTCAGCTCGCACGATCCCGCAGGCGGGGGTCTTCGTGGCGAATATGAGCTTGCGCCTAATCGCGTACTCCTTGACGAGGCGACACTCATCGATGCCGGCGCTGTCGGAACAATCCGCTTTGATTGCTCCGGGCCGTTACTGATTGCGGCGAGCATTCGGGAGTCAACAGACGGTGGGAAAACATTCGATTCCGGCCGCGTCTTTCGATCCGCTGGTGTTGAAGCGCCTGTCCGGACGGCGGGTTCACGATCGATTCAGACATCAAGCGATTTGCTGCTGATGGAGATCGAAGGCAAGCCCGCGCTGGTTCGCGTCGTCGCCAAAGACCGCGACGGCAAGGTGCTCGGGAAAGATACCTACGAAATTTCGGCATTCGCCGAACAGATAGTCAACTTGTCCGAACTGCGGCGAAACAGACGTTCAATTGTTGTCGAACTGTCTGTTGCCGGCGAAGGTGCTCTCGTCATCACCACCCAGTCGGGCGATATCTCGCTTGCTGCGCTCTTCAAGCAGAGAACGGCGGGGCGTGCGCTTGTTGCGGAGCCGTCCGGCGCACAAGCGCTGCAGATGCTCGGAGTTTCTTCGTTCAAGGCAGCGCCATTCGTCGAGCCAATGACAGGCCACGTCTATATGCGAGGCCGATGGTATGACCCGCATACCGGCACATTCCTGACTTCCGACTCGGCGGGGTACAGAGACAGCGCAAATCTTTATTCGTACTGCGGCGGTGATCCGGTTAACTGCTCGGACCCGACGGGCGAGATATCTCTGAAGGCGGCATTGACGGACCGGTTCATCAACACTTACGAGATGAGGACTCTCGTTCTCACCGATCAGGAGATCAGAACGATCATCGGGTCGCAAAGCGCGGTGAAGCTCGCCGGCCTTGACGACGCTGACCACAAGAAGCACAACCTGATGCGCGCAAAGTTCATACTGTTGACGCGCAATCAGGACTTCGGTCGATACACCACACGACTTTACGAGCTCACTCGTGGGATGAATGCGATCCAGTTCGCAGCCGAAACAGGATGGGCAATCGGTTCGGGTCAGGAGCCGATCATCGGCAACAAGATCGATCGCGGCGACAAGGTGCTGGAACTGGCGACATATCTCGCGTTCATGAAGGGGACGGAGTTCGTTCTAGGACGCTTGCGCGCCGGTGCCTTCCCGGCGCGCATCGCGTCGAATAAGCCGCCGTTTGTAATAGGAGAAGGAATGGAAGATCGCGTCATGCCGTATGCCAGAGGTATCGGAGCGGAGTACTACACCGGTGCCGGCCCGAACGTTCGCAAAACAGAGACGGCGTATTTTGAACACAATCGACAAGTGATCAGGAATGTGATCCAGGAAGGACGGGAGATCATCGACATAGGGCCGAACCCGGCGCGCAGGAACTGGCCTGCCCCTACGAGCCCGAACTATCAGATGGAGCTTGACGAAATCGCCCGCGCAAACTATCGAAATTATGTTCATCAGACGATTGACGACTCGACGAATGTGACGAGCCCGGGCGGGCATGGGCGCGCCCCCTTTGATTGTCCTCAGAAAGCAGCCAGTGGCCATTAACGTCAAGCGCGTTGGCAACTTGTTCGCGGCGACCGTGACTCCGCCCCATGGGAGGGGTAGCTTTTGGTCAACGAGCGAACCACTTGAAGCGTGGGTTCTGATTCAAAAACTGCGTGATGAAGTGGGATGCCACACAACAGATATTACTGACGCGCTCTACGACGAAGATCCGTTCTGGTCCAATCGCAGCGGCACCGCGGGACTGAAGGATTGATCTGTTGATGGGATGAGCGAGAAAATCCCAGTTTAATTGAGGTGCCCTGAACAAGAGCGGGCCGATTGGTCGGAAGCCAGCAACCGCTGCCGCAATTCGGATTCTAATGGAAAGAGTTCAACTGGTCGCGTCACTCGTCGCGCAAATACGCGCTTTCCTCGCTCAATACGACGTTCGAAGCTGGCCTGAAGTCCTTGCAGAGTGGGAAGCGATGTTAAACCGTGTCCGAACGGGCTCCGAAGCCATTGCAGTATTCAGGCACATCCGCGAGGCGCTTTGGGGCATGGGTCGCCTCGCCGATGTAGTGATCGCACCTGAGTCCGGCCATTCGGTCACGCCCGATCAGCGACAACTAGACGCCATTAATGAGCGATTTCTATCGATGGTGAAGGCGCTGAGCGAAAGCGTTGCCGTCGATACGCCATTGCATGAGTAAAAGGCCGGACTTGCGTCCGGCCTTTTCCGTTTGTTCGTTGCGTTCTTAGTGAAGATTGAACGGGATGGTGATGATTTCGGTCGCGCCGTCGGCGGTGACGCGGACTTTCAGGTTCAGCGTCGTGCCGGAGGAGGCGGCGTCGGGCCACCAGGTCAGGCCGCCGTGGGCATCGTAGAAGCGGAGCTGCGGCGGAGCGTTGAGGAGTTCGAAGGTTGCGGGCGTCGTGGAGTTGACCACGATGCGGAAGTTGATCGGCCACGAGCCGGTCTGGACGTCGATGGAGCGGTCGAGAAGACCGTCATGGTTCGCGTCGGGGACGCTCACGCTGCTGCTGTCGCCGAAGGCGATACCGGCGAAATCGATGCGCGAGTCGGCGCGGGCCAGGATGCCCGGGACGTACGTCGGATCGCCCGAGACGTTGTCGACGACGCTGCCGTAGGCGATGGCGCGGCCGCTGGTGACGACGGCGTGGATCGTGTCGTTGTCCTGCGCGTCGGTGTTGAAGAGCGCCGCCACGCCGCCGTTGTACTGCGCCTGCGTTCCGGCCGCATACGTCAGCTCCTTCGACGCGGCGATGCTGCCGTCGGCGCGCACGAGATCCCACTGAATCGTCGACGCCTTGTCCGCATAGACGCCGAAGTTGAAACGCGCCTCGGTGGCGGACGACGGACCGCTGAGAACGACCGTGCTGCCGCCCTCGGGGATGCTGGCCTGATCGACGGCCGGGATGTCCTGGCCGAACTCGCCGGCGGCGGACTTGTTGAACGTGCGCGAACTGACGGTCAGCTTCTGCGCGAAGGCGCTGTCGAACGCGATCTCGATCGCGCCGGTGGCGGCCTCGCGGCCGAAACGGCTGGCCACGACGTCGGCGATGGCAACCGTCGCGCGCGGAGCGACAGTGACGGTCGAGGTGCCCGCGCTGCCGGTGACGTCGTGAAACGTGAGCGTGGCGGTGACGGCGCTTGCGCTCAGGTTGTGCAGCGTGAGCTCCGTCTGCCAGTGGCTATCGTTCGCGCCCGGACCGGTGCCGGAGGCGGGGATGACCAGCGTGGTCGCGCCGGCGGCGAGCGGAAGAAGCGTGGCGAAGATTGCAGCGAGGATGCGTGTGATTTTCATTTCCGATTTCTCCTTCGTTGTGTTGGCCGGTGATACGCGGGCACGAAAAAGAGTGTCTAGAAATTTATGCGATCACAGCATGAAAATAGAGGTTGTTAAACGAATACAAAAATTGGATACACGCTGCTGTGTCGTAGATACGGCGGCGGGGAAGAGAACGTTGGGACAATCGCCCGATATACTCCGGCGCCATGGCCATTCCGCTTCTCGATCTGAAACAGCAGTACGCCACGATTCGCGACGAAGCCCTTCGCGTCACGAACGAGGTCTACGAGTCGCAGTACTTCATCCTCGGGCCGCGCGTCGACGCGTTCGAGCGCGATTTCGCCGCGTATTGCCAGAGCAAGTACGCGGTCGGACTTTCGTCCGGCACCGATGCGCTGCTCATCGCGCTCATGGTGCTCGGCGTCGGACCTGGCGACGAGGTCATCGTCCCCGCCTACTCATTTTTCGCCACCGCCGGCGTCGTCGACCGCCTCGGCGCGACGCCGGTGTTCGTCGACATCGATCTGGCCGACTACAACATCGATCCGAAGCAGATCGAGTCGCGCATCACTTCGTGCACGAAGGCGATCATGCCGGTGCATTTGTACGGGCAGTGCGCGGCGATGGACGAGATCAATCGCATCGCCACGAAGCACAACCTCGCCGTCGTCGAGGATGCGGCGCAGGCGGTCGGCGCGGAGTACGACGGACGCCGCGCGGGCGTGCTCGGCACGATGGCCGCGTTTTCGTTTTTCCCGTCCAAGAACCTCGGCGCGTTCGGTGACGCCGGCGCGGTGACGTGCGAGGACGAGGCGACGTACGAAAAGCTCGTCGACTTCCGCGTTCACGGGATGCGGCCGAAGTACTACCACCGCTACGTCGGCGGCAACTTCCGCATCGACGCGCTGCAGGCGGCCATTCTTCACGTCAAGCTGCCGCATCTCGATTCATGGTCCGAGGGGCGGCGGCGCAATGCGGCGACATATGCGGAGCTCTTCGCCGACGCGAACCTCGGTGAGCGCGTGATCCTGCCGCGCGAACTTCCGAAGCGGCGGCATATTTACAACCAGTACATCGTCCGCTTCGTCGATTCCGCTGCGCGCGACCGCGTGCTCAATCATCTGAAGAGCGTCGGCATCGGATGCGAGGTCTACTACCCGCTGACGCTGCCGCAGCAGGAGTGCTTCACGGACGTCCCGTCGGCCAGCGAGCACTTCCCGCACTCCGACACCGCCGCGGCGACGACGCTGGCCATCCCGATTTTTCCGGAGCTGACCAAGGATCAGATGGCCGAGGTGGTGCGCGAGATCGGGAACGGGTTGGGGTGATATTTGCTCAAGCCTCGCGAGCATCAGCAGCACAGACAAGAGTGTCTGTGCCACACACGCTGCGTAGCAGCTCCAGATGGTAGCGAGGGGTTCAAGCGAAGCGAGCACCTCTCGTTAGGTGATGTTGGGAGGATGTTTCTCGGGCCGCGCGACCATCAGCAGCACAGACAAGAGTGTCTGTGCCACACACGCTGCGTAGCAGCTCCAGATGGTAGCGAGGGGTTCGAGCGAAGCGAGTACCCCTCGTTAGGTGATGTCGAAGAGTTTTTTGTGCCGCGTCAGCGGGACAAGAAAGATTTTTCCAGTGCCGCTACCGCGGCACGAAGTCATGGGGCGCTCTTGTTTCGAGGGGTGTTCGCTGCGCGCTCACCCCTCGCTACCATCTGGAGCCGCTCCGCGGCGCGAACTACGGCATCGCGAGCATCAGCAACACAGACAAGAGTGTCTGTGCCACACACCACCCCATGATCCCCATCCGCCACACTCTCCCGCCGCGCACGACGCCTTTTGTCAATCGGGCGCTGGTCATTACGAACGCGATCGTGTTTCTGACGCAGATTTTTCTGGGCGATCGCACGGAGAACGTCATCAACCTTTTCGGATACATCCCGGCGCGGTTGACGAATCCGGCGGCGTATGGCTACTCGATGCTGGAAGTGGCCGTCACGCTGATCACGTCGCTGTTTCTGCACGGCGGATTCGTGCATCTCATCGGGAACATGATTTATCTCTGGGTGTTCGGCGGCGCGGTTGAGGATGCACTCGGACACGTGCGATACGCCCTTTTCTTCGTCGTCTGCGGCGCGATCGGCAGCCTCACCCACACGCTCCTTTTTCCGCATTCGACCGTGCCGTCGATCGGTGCCTCGGGAAGCATCGCCGGAATCCTCGGTGCGTTCCTGGTGCTGCGGCCGAAGGCGCGCATCGTCACGCTGCTGCCGCTGGTCGTCTACTGGGCCATGATCGAATTGCGGGCGGTCATCTTTCTGCCGATCTGGTTCGCCATGCAGTTCTTCAACGGCTTCCTCTCGATCGCGGCCGCGCATCGGACGCAGGAAGTGTCCGGCATCGCCTGGTGGGCGCACGTCGGCGGATTCATTTTCGGCGCGCTCGTCGGCTTGATCGCGCGCCGAGGAAAGCGCGAACGTGTGACACCATATGCGGCCGAAACGGAGGACGTTTGAACAAGGGAATCATTCTCGCGGGCGGCTCGGGCACGCGGCTGTATCCGATGACGTCGGCGATGTCGAAGCAGTTGCTGCCGGTTTACGACAAACCGATGATCTATTACCCGCTGACGACGCTGATGCTGGCCGGCATCACCGAATTTCTGATCATCACCACGCCCGAGGATCAGGCCAGTTTTCAGAAACTGCTGGGCAGCGGATCGCAGTGGGGGATCAAGATCACCTATGCGGTCCAGCCGGATCCGGGCGGGCTGGCGCAGGCGTTTCTGATCGGGCGCGACTTCGTGGCCGGCGATCCGAGTTGCCTGATCCTCGGCGACAACATTTTCTACGGACACGGACTGCCGGATTCGCTGAAGCGCGCGGCGGAGAACGAGAGCGGCGCGACCGTTTTCGCGTATCGCGTTCCCGATCCGGAGCGCTACGGCGTGGCCGAATTCGACGAGCGCGGACGCGCCATCAGCATCGAAGAGAAGCCGGAGAAACCGCGCTCCAACTTCGCCGTGACCGGACTCTATTTTTACGATGAGCGCGTCTGCGATTTCGTCGAGAACCTCAAGCCGTCAAAACGGGGAGAGCTGGAGATCACCGACCTCAATCGCGTCTACCTGCAGATCGGCGAATTGCGCGTCGAGCAACTCGGGCGAGGTTTCGCATGGTTCGACACGGGAACGCAGGAGTCGCTGCTGCAGGCGGCGAATTTCGTCGAGACGGTCGAGTTGCGGCAGGGTTTGAAGATCGCCTGCCCCGAGGAGGTCGCGCACTACCTCGGGCTCATCGATGACTCGCAGTTGCGTACCCTGGCCACGCATCTGTCGCGCAGCACATACGGCAAGTACCTGCTCAATCTGCTCGACGAACAGGCGCAGCGCGCCACGCGGACATCGACGGCGTCATGAAGCACGTCGTCGTCACCGGCGGCGCCGGCTTCATCGGCTCGAACATCGCCGATGCCTACCTCGCTCGCGGCTGGCGCGTCACGATCATCGACAACCTCATCACCGGCAAGCCGCGCAACGTCGATCCGCGTGCGGACTTTCATCAGCTCGATGTTCGCGATCGGGCCGCGGCCGATCTGATCCGCGAATTGAAGCCGGACGTGATCAATCACCACGCCGCGCAGATGGATGTACGCAAGTCGGTCGACGATCCTGCCGCCGATGCGGACGTCAACGTGATCGGCACGTTGCGGCTGCTCGAAGCTGCTGTCGATGCGGCGGTGAAACGCGTCATCTTCGCGTCCACCGGCGGCGCGATTTACGGCGAGCCGGTGGAAGTGCCGCAGACGGAATCGCATCCGCTGAATCCGCTCTCGCCGTATGGCTGCGCCAAGCTCGCCGTCGAGCGCTATCTCAACTACTACCGCGTCGTGCGCGGACTTTCGTCGGTCGCGCTGCGGTATGCGAACGTCTACGGACCGCGCCAGAACGCGCATGGCGAAGCGGGCGTCGTGGCGATTTTTGCGGCGAAGCTCCTCGACAGGCAGCAGGCCTCGATCAACGGCAGCGGCGAGCAGACGCGCGACTTCGTCTACGTTGATGACGTCGTTGCCGCCAACCTCGCTGCGTCCGAAGCCGAATGGCAGGGGGAGTACAACGTCGGAACCGGTGTGGAGACGACGATCAACGAGTTGTACGACTCGCTGGCGTCGATCGCCGGCGTCGACACGCCCGCCGCGCATGCGCCGGCCAAGGAAGGCGAACAGCTTCGTAGCGTGCTCGATGGCAGCCGTTTGCGGAAACTGGCGAATCTGCCCGAACGCAAACCGTTCGCCAAGGGGTTGAGAGAAACGTTCGAATGGTTTCGTAGGGATCACGCGCGATGATCATCACGCGCAGCCCGCTGCGCATCAGCCTCGGCGGCGGCGGGACCGACCTGCCGTCGTACTACGAAAAGTTCGGCGGATTTCTGATCGCCGCGGCCATCGACCGCTACGTCTACGTCACCGTCAACCGCCCGTTCGGACCGGGCATCCGCCTGAAGTACTCTGACATTGAGAACGTCGACACGGTCGATGAAGTGCGCCATCCCATTCTTCGCGAAGCGCTGCGGATGATGAATTTGCGAACGCCGCAGATCGAGATCACTACCCTCGCGGAAATCCCCTCGGGCACGGGACTCGGATCGTCCGGCAGTTTCACCACCGCGCTGGTCAAGGCGTTGTACGCGCATCGCCGCCGGCTGCTGCATTCGAGCGAAGTGGCGCGGCTGGCGTGCGAGATCGAGATCGAGCGGTTGCACGAGCCGGTCGGCAAGCAGGATCAGTACATCGCAGCGTACGGCGGCGTGACCTGCTTCGATTTCAATCCGGACGGATCAGTTTCCGCGCGGCCGCTGACGCTGGCGATGGATACGATGTTCGAGCTGGAGGACAACCTCCTCCTCTTCTTCACCGGTTTTTCGCGCAGCGCGGGGAGTCTGCTGAAGGATCAGAAAGCGCGTTCCGAGGCCGATGATGCGGAGATGATGGACAACCTGCATTACGTGAAGGACCTCGGATATCGCAGTCAGACCGCGCTCGAGGCGGGACGCTGCCACGAGTTCGGCGAGTTGATGCACGAGCATTGGGAACATAAAAAGAAACGTTCGCGAGGTATGACCAATCCGAAGATCGACGAGTGGTACGAGCTTGGCCGTCGCAACGGCGCGATCGGCGGGAAGCTGGTCGGCGCGGGCGGCGGCGGATTCCTGCTGTTCTACGCGGAGGACCGGAAATCGCTGCGGCGGGCGATGACCGAGGCGGGGCTGGAGGAAGTACGGTTCCGGTTCGACTTCGAGGGGACGAAGGTGTTGATGTCGTAAGGCGTTGAACCACAGAGACACAGAGGACACCGAGAGATTCCTCTGTGATCTCTGTGCCTCTGTGGTGATAACCCTCGGTACAATGCGCCGCGCTGATGAGCTATACCGAACAACACCTTCGCGAAGCGTCCGCGATCATCGATCAACTCGACGCGGATGCCATCGAGCGGACCGCGGTCCTGCTGGCCGAACTGCGCGAGCGCCGAGGACGTCTTTTCCTCCTCGGCGTCGGCGGCAGCGCGGCCAATTGTTCGCATGCGGTCAACGACTTCCGCAAGATCTGCGGCATCGAGGCGTATGCGCCGACGGACAACGTCAGCGAGCTGACGGCGCGCACGAACGACGAGGGGTGGGCGTCGGTGTTCATCGAGTGGCTGAAGGTGAGCCGGTTGAGCCCGGCGGATATGCTCTTCATCTTTTCGGTGGGCGGCGGCAATCGGGAGAAGAACGTCAGCCCGAACCTTGTTGCGGCGCTGGAATTCGGAAAAGAGGTCGGGGCGAAGATCGGCGGGATCGTCGGACGCGACGGAGGCTTCACGGCCACGGTCGCCGACGCCTGCGTCATCATCCCCACCGTCAATCCGCAGAACGTCACGCCGCACACCGAAGCGTTTCAGGCCGTCGTGTGGCATCTGCTGGTCTCGCATCCGGCGTTGAAAGCGGCGGAAACGAAGTGGGAATCGACGAAGTGATGAAAGCCGTGTTTCTCGATCGCGACGGAGTCATCAATCGCGCCGTCATGCGCGATGGAAAGCCGCATCCGCCCGACCGCGTCGAGGATCTCGAGGTGCTGGACGGCGTTCCCGAGGCGCTGCGCAAGCTGCGCGGCGCCGGCTTTCGACTGATCGTCGTTACGAATCAGCCCGACGTCGCGCGCGGCACGCAGACTCGCGAAACGATTGAAGCGATGCACGTGCGTCTTATGTCCGAGTTGCCGGTTGACGACGTCGTGACCTGCTACCACGACGACGGCGACGCCTGCGACTGCCGCAAGCCAAAGGCGGGCGCATTGATCGACGCTGCGCAACGGCACGGCCTCCAGCTCAATCGCTCGTTCATGGTCGGCGACCGCTGGCGCGACATCGAGGCAGGTCAGCGCGCCGGCTGCCGTTGTCTTTTCGTCGATCACGGCTACGCCGAACGGCAACCGGCCGGATCGTTCGTGCGCGTCCCGTCGCTGGCCGCGGCCGCGGAATGGATTCTCAGCAATCAATGATGAAGCGACTCGAAGATCTCACCGTCAAAATTTTTGCCGACGGCGCCGAGAAGGGCGGGATGCTGGAGATGTACGCCAAGCCGTACATCAAAGGCTTCACCACCAATCCGACGCTGATGCACAAGGCCGGGCTGACCGACTACCGCGCGTTCGCCCACGACATCGTCGCCGCGATTCCCGACCGGCCGATCTCGTTCGAAGTCTTCTCCGACGAATTCGACGAGATGGAGCGGCAGGCGCGCGAGATTGCCACGTGGGGCGAGAACGTCTACGTGAAAATCCCCGTGACGAACACGCTCCGCGAGCCGGCGTACGACCTCGTGCGTCGGCTGGCCAACGAAGGGGTGAAACTCAACATCACCGCCATCATGACCATCGAGCAGGTACGCAACGTCGTCAACGCCGTGAAGGATGGCGCGCCGTCGTGCGTCTCCGTCTTCGCCGGACGCATCGCCGACACCGGCCGCGATCCGGTTCCGATCATGTCGGAGTGCGTCGAAATCCTGAAGGCCGCGCCGCGGGCGGAACTGATCTGGGCAAGTCCGCGCGAGCTGCTGAACATCATTCAGGCCGACGCCATCGGCTGCCACATCATCACCGTCACGAATGACATCCTCAAGAAGCTGCCGCTGATCGGGAAGGATCTCGCCGATTACTCGCTCGACACCGTCAAAATGTTTTTTGACGACGGCCGGAAGGCGGGGTTCACGCTTTGATTTTCGTAACGGGCGCGGCCGGCTTCATCGGCTTTCATGTGTCGAAGCGGTTGCTCGATCGCGGCGAAGACGTAGTCGGCATTGACAACCTCAACGACTACTACGATCCGGCGCTGAAGCATGCGCGGCTGGACATTCTGCGGAAGTTCCAACGCTTCGAATTCGTCCACGCGGACGTCGCGCATCAGGCCGAGATGGCCGCGCTGTTCGCCGGCCGCAAGCCGCAGCGCGTCGTCCACCTCGCCGCCCAGGCCGGCGTCCGTTACTCGCTGACCAATCCACATGCGTACACCGAGAGCAACATCACCGGCTTCCTGAACATCCTCGAGGGATGCCGGCACAACGGCGTCGAACATCTCGTCTACGCGTCGTCGAGCTCCGTCTACGGCGCGAATACCAAGCAGCCGTTCTCCGAACACGACAACATCGATCATCCGGTCTCGCTTTACGCGGCGACGAAAAAAGCGAACGAGCTGATGGCGCACACGTACGCGCATCTTTTCGGCGTCGCGTCCACCGGACTGCGCTTCTTCACCGTGTACGGACCGTGGGGCCGGCCGGACATGGCCCTCTTCCGTTTCACGCGAGGCATCCTGGCCGGCGAGCCGATCCCGGTGTTCAACGAAGGGAAGATGATTCGCGACTTCACCTACATCGACGACATCGTCGAGGGCGTGATCCGCGTGCTCGACCAGCGCGCCGAGCCCGATCCGGCGTGGAGCGGCGCTGATCCCGATCCCGCCCGCAGCTATGCGCCGTATCGCGTCTTCAACATCGGCAACAACCGCCCCGTGCTCCTTCTCGATTACATCGCCGCGCTCGAAGAGGCGCTGGGAAAGAAAGCGCAGCTCGATCTTCTGCCGATGCAGCCGGGCGACGTCGTCTCAACGCGCGCGGACGTCAGCGAGCTGGAGAAGGCGGTCGGCTTCCATCCGTCGATCGCGATCGGCGAAGGGATTGCACGATTTGTAACGTGGTACAAAGACTACTTCCAGGTGCCCTAACGTGACTGCTTCCACCATCGATACTCAGACGCTCGATACATTTCTCGACGCCGTCCGCGCCCGTACCGCCGTCGTCGGCGTGATCGGACTCGGATACGTCGGTCTTCCGCTCGTGCTGCTGTTCGAAGAGCGCGGCTTCCCGGTCATCGGCTTCGATGTCGACGCCAACAAGACCTCCGCGCTGAACCGCGGCGAGTCGTACATCAAACACATCGGCGTTGAGCGCATCAGCAAGGCCTTCAGCACCGATCGCGTCATCGCCACCACGAACTTCGACCGGCTGGCCGAGTGCGACGCCGTCATCATCTGCGTCCCCACGCCCCTCGGCGTGCATCGCGAGCCCGATCTGAAGTACATCCGCATGACCGCAGAGGCGATCTCGGAAAGGATCCGGCCGGGGCAGTTGATCGTGCTGGAGTCGACGACGTATCCCGGCACGACGCGCGAAGAACTCCTGACACGCTTCGACAAAAAAGGGGTCGTCTGCGGGCGCGACTACTTCCTCGCCTTCTCGCCCGAGCGCGAGGATCCCGGCAACGAGCACTTCAACACGCGCACGATTCCGAAGGTAGTCGGTGCCATCGATGCGCCGTCGCTCCGCGCCGCCGAAGCGCTTTACGCGTCGGTGATCGATCGCGTGGTCACCGTCTCCAGCGCGGAAGTGGCGGAGTCGGCCAAGCTGCTGGAGAACATCTTCCGCGCCGTCAACATCGCGCTCGTCAACGAGATGAAAGTCGTCTTCGAGCGCATGGGCATCGACGTCTGGGAAGTGATCGAAGCGGCCAAGACCAAACCGTTCGGCTTCATGCCCTTCTATCCCGGTCCGGGACTGGGCGGCCACTGCATTCCGCTCGATCCGTTTTACCTGACCTGGAAGGCCGCCGAGTACGGAACGTGGGCGCGCTTCATCGAGCTGGCCGGCGAGATCAACACCTCCATGCCGCGCTACGTCATCGATCGCACCACCGAGGCGGTGAATCAGATCGGGAAAAGCATCGTTGGCGCGAAGGTGGTCGTGCTCGGACTCTCGTACAAAGCGGACATCGATGACGACCGCGAATCGCCGTCGTTCGAGTTGATCGAATTGCTGCAGGAGCGCGGCGCGATCGTTTCGTATTGCGATCCGTTCGTCCCCTCGGCGCGGCGCGGACGCAAGCACGACATCAGCCTCAGCTCCGTGCCGTGCACGGCCGAGGAGTTCGCGAAGTACGACGCGGTGCTGATCTCGACCGCGCATTCGCAGTTCGCCGATCCGAAACTCTACGCGTCGGCGAAGCTGGTCATCGACACGCGCAACGTCGTGCCGCGCGACGCCGGCATCAACGTCGTCCGGGCCTGAGATGGCAAAGACCGCGCTCATCACCGGCATCACGGGACAGGACGGCTCCTACCTGGCCGAGTTGTTGATCGAGAAAGGGTACGTCGTACACGGCATCGTGCGGCGCTCGTCGTCGTTGAACACGGGCCGGATCGATGCCATCTACCAGGATCCGCAGGAAGAAGAGCGGCGGCTGATTCTTCACTACGGCGATCTGAACGACAGCTCGTCGCTCAACCGCATCCTTCGCATCGTCAACCCCGACGAGATCTACAACCTCGGTGCGCAGAGCCACGTGAAGGTGTCGTTCGACACGCCGGAGTACACCGGCGAGGTGACGGGACTCGGCGCGGCGCGATTGCTCGAAGCGATTCGCGAACTGCAGATCCGGCCGCGCATCTACCAGGCATCGTCGTCGGAGATGTTCGGCAAAGTTGCCCAGTCGCCGCAGAACGAGCAGACGCCGTTCTATCCGCGCAGTCCGTACGGCGCCGCCAAGCTGTACGCGTATTGGATGACCGTGAATTACCGCGAGGCGTACGGCCTCTTCGCCGTCAACGGGATCCTGTTCAACCACGAGTCGCCGCGCCGCGGGGAAACGTTCGTGTCGCGCAAAGTCACGCACGCCGCGAGCCGCATCAAACTCGGACTGCAGGATCGCCTCTACCTCGGCAATCTCGACGCGCGCCGCGACTGGGGCTACGCGAAAGACTACGTCGAGGCGATGTGGCTGATGCTCCAGCAGGATTCGCCGGAAGACTATGTCATCGCGACCGGCGAGACGCACACCGTGCGCGAGCTGTGCAATCGCGCCTTCGCGCGCACCGGCGTCGAGCTGTCATGGGAGCGGAGCGGCGCCGAGGAGCGCGGCATCGACAGGAAGACAGGCGACGTCCGTGTCGAAATCGATCCGCGCTATTTTCGTCCCACCGAAGTCGAGCTCCTCCTCGGCGATGCCACGAAGGCGAAAGAGAAGCTCGGTTGGTCGCCGCGCACGACGTTCAATGAGCTCGTCGATCTCATGGTCGACGCCGATCTCGCTCTCGCCGCCGCGCAGCCGCATCTTCGTGCGGGCGTCTGACGCTCACTGCTTCCGCGCGCGGACGACAATTTCCGTACCGAACGAAGGCAGCAGCCGCTGCTCGATCCGGTAGACGATCTCCGCAAGGCGCGTCGAGATCGCTGCGAGGAACGGCGCGATCACGAAGAACGTGCGGCTGGAGTCGACGATGAATCCCGCCTGCCGCAGTTCGGCCACAAGCCGGGCTGGATGGAAGCGGTTGATGTGCTGCTCGAGATAGTCGACCGGACCTTTCTTGCTGATCACCCATTCGATGAGCGGCCAGAGACTTCTGTAGTTCGGTGTCGTCAGCACGAACGTCCCGCCCGGTTTCAACGCGCGCGAAACGGAGGCCAGGAACTGCTGCGTCTCCGCCATCGGCAGATGCTCGATGACCTCGATCGAGGTGATGACGTCGTACTTGTTGGCGGCGTTGATCTCCGCGAGGTCAACCTGTCGAAACTCGACGTCCGGTCCGCCATACGTACGCGCCGCGAATGCGATTTGTGGCGCGGCGAGGTCGATGCCGACGCGCTGCTGGTACGCCTTGGCGAAATGGCCGAGAAACGTGCCGGGGCCGCAGCCGATGTCGAGGATGCTCGTTCCTGATGGCGGAATGAGGGCGGCGACGGCGTTGAACCGGTAGTGGTGCCAGAACCACTGGATTCCTTTGCCGCGCGCATAGACGCGATCGTAGTAGCCGGCGGCGATGTCGTCGTACCACTCCGCCTTGTATTCGGACCCGCGGTCGATGGTCATTGGGCGGGCTTGATCGCGCGTTTGGCGTGCAAACGCAGCATCAGCAGGTTGAAGGCGCCGAGGTAGATCTCGCGCGGCCGCAGTTTCGAGGCGCCGAGCGTGCGGTCGTAGAAGATGATCGGCGACTCGGCGATGACCGCACCGTGGCGGTGGGCGCGGTAGAGGACCTCCGCGAGAAACGAATAGCCCGTGGAGCGGATGTCGCCGAGGTGTAATTTCTCGATGATCTGGCGCCGGTAAAGGCGAAAGCCGGACGTCAAGTCATGAGCCGGGATCTGCAGCAGTTTCGCCGCGTACTTGTTGGCCAGCCAGCTCAGAAGAATCCGTCGCAGCCGCCAGTTCACCGTGCCGCCGTCGCGGATATAGCGCGAGCCGATGACGACGTCGGACGTTTCGAGCAGCGTCAGCATCGCCGGGAGATAGGCGGGATCGTGACTGAGATCGGCGTCCATCGTGCCGATGATCTGAAACCCATTCGTCAGGCCGTATTGAATCCCGGCGAGATACGCGCGGCCGAGACCGCGCTGGCCGGTTCGCCGGAGAAGGCGAAGATTCGGATAGGTGGCCTGCATTGCTTCGCAGATGTCGCCCGTTCCATCGGGTGATGCGTCGTCGACGACGAGCAGATGGACATTCTCGACATAGGTGAAAAAGCGGGTGATCAGGTCCGCGATATTCGAGCTCTCGTTGTAGGTCGGGACGACCAGCATGGCCGGCTCGGCGGAACGGTAGATGGATGCCGCGGGGCGTGCTCTGGAGTCGGTCATTCGGCGATGGGAGTCAGGCTGCCCTGTTGCTGCAGGAGCTGAAAATCGTTGTTGACCATCTCGCGCACGAGATCGCGGAACTCGTAGGTCGGCTTCCATCCGAGCACGGTCCGGGCCTTGGTCGCATCACCGATGAGGAGGTCGACTTCGGCGGGCCGGAAAAAGCGTTCGTCGACGCTGACGTACTTACGGTAGTCCAATCCGAGCTCGGCGAAGGCGATCTCGCAGAACTCGCGGACGGTGTGGGTTTCGCCGGTGGCAACGACGTAGTCGTCAGGCTCGGGCTGTTGAAGGATGAGATGCATGGCTTTGACGTAGTCGGCGGCGTGACCCCAGTCGCGCTGCGCATCGAGATTGCCGAGCCGCAGCTCCGACGCCAGTCCGGCTTTGATTTTCGCCGCCGTGCTGGTGATTTTGCGGGTAACGAACTCGAATCCGCGCCGCGGCCCTTCGTGGTTGAACAGAATGCCGCTGCAGGTGAACATCCCGTAAGACTCGCGGTAGTTGCGCGTCAGATCGAATCCGGCCACCTTGCTGATCCCGTACGGGCTGCGCGGGTGGAACGGCGTCATCTCGGTCTGCGGCACTTCGCGCACTTTGCCGAACATCTCGCTCGATCCGGCGAAATAGAAACGGCAGGTCGGGCGCAGCTCGCGGAGCGCGGCCAGCATGTAGTGCGTGCCGTTGATGTTCGTCGTCATCGTCGAGAAGCCGTCGAGGAAGCTTTCGGCCACGAAACTCTGCGCGGCGAGGTGGTAGCACTCGTGGAACTCGTGCCGGCTCACGATGTGGAAGATGCTCGGGTAGCTCTCGAGCGTTGCGGGATGGAGGATGAGGCGGTCGGCCAGATGCGCGACGCGGCCGAGGCGCAATTCGGGCGTCTCCAGCGCGACTCGGCGGACGATGCCGTGTACCTCGTAGCCGAGGCTGAGGAGCAGTTCGGCCAGATAGCTGCCGTCCTGCCCTGTAATGCCCGTGATCAGGGCGCGTTTTGCCATCATGTCTCCGTAAGGCGGCCGTGGTATGCAACCTCTCTGATACTATCAAAGGCCTTGTACGCCGCACGCGCGCGCTAATCCTGGCGAGCTCTTCAGAACCTCATGCAAGATTCCCGTGACACAGTCGAGAGGCCGGCATCGGCCTGGAAATGGTGGCTCGTCCTTGCGCTCGTCACGGCCTATCTCTTCGCTCCTGGTCCATACCGCGGACTCTTTTCCGGTCTCCCACTCTCTTCGAAAGCGACGGCGCTCTTTGCGGCTCTGACGATCCTCGCGATCTTCACGGCGATGTTCCGGCCGTTGCGGCGCATTCACGGAGCATGGCCGATTGCGCTGCTCGTCCTGGTCGGCGTGAAACTGTTCCTGGCGCCGTCACTCGTCACCTCCGGCTGGCGGGGGACTTACAGCACCGCGGTAAAGAAACTGGACAAGACCTATGGCCCGTTGACGACGCAGTACTTCCTCGGGCCCGGTCCGATCGCGAACACGTTTCGAATCGATCCGGTCATTGCATTCGATGGGCAGTTGTTTGGTCTTTCGTTCATGAACGAATGGCCGGGCAAGGATGACGACCGTAATCAGAAACCGCCGTACGACGTCGTTCAACCTCTGATCGTTCACTGGGTGGGGCACACCTATGCGGCGTCGCCGCGGCCGATGACGATGACCGTGTCCGCCGCGGGGCGGTTGGCGGTCGACGTCGACGGCCGGCGCGTGTTCGATGCGCGCGATCCGGACGGTGCACAGGTCGCGGCGAATCTCGCGGCTGGGCCGCACGTGATCGCGATCAGCTACGTAAAGCCGGTCCGAGTCGCGCCGATGACGGTGATCGATACGACGGAGCCGGTGACGATCACGCCGGCGGATCCCGCTCGACTTCACAAGAGCGCGAATGCTGTCCGCGCGATCGATGCGCTCGGAGTCCTTGCGCTGCTGATACTTCTGGGAGCGGCCATCGATGCCTACACACCGGTGGCGCGCCTGCTGATGCACGAGGTCTGGCAGCGGCCCGACAAGCTAGCCGCATTCCTATTGGCCTCGCTCTTCATCGTCTATGGCCTTTCGATCATGGTTCCGTCGAAGCACCTCACGTTTCTCCTCGGCCGCTCCGACGACCATGTGGCGTACGAGGGATCGTCGCGTCTCATTGCGCGAAACGGACTGATGCAGGTCAATGACGATGGCCGTGGGGAACCGTACTTTTACTATCCCCTCTACCCGTACGCCCTGGCGGGAGCGCATCTTCTGTTCGGCGACGACTTCAGCACTGTCTACCTGCTCAACTTCTACTGCATCGCGGCCGTGGTCCTGTTGATGTGGGCGCTGCTGCGCAATCGCCTGGCTCGCGGTTCCATGGTGTTCGTCCTGCTGCTCGGCGTCGCGCCGGTCGCCGCGTGGTGTCTGGGCCGTTACGCGTTGAACGCCTACAGCGACAATCTGTTTGCGCCGCTCGTGTTGACGATGCTTCTCGTCTGCACAGCCGCATTCACGCGCCGTAGTATCGGCCTGCTGCTGCTCACGGGCTTGGCCACTGCGATGGCCGCGTCGGCGCGGTCATCGCTGATGGTGCACGTTGCGTACGTGCCGCTCGCTCTCCTGCTGCTGCGCGAATTCGGCAGCCTCCGCCGGCGCATCCTCGGAGGAACTGTGTTCGTCGTCGGGTTCTTTGCGGGGCTCGCGCCGTTCACGATCCGCAACTGGATCGTGTCGCATAAGTTCGTGCTGCTCGTTTCGACGATCGCCGAGATTCCTTACTTTCTTTTTGTGCCCGGCGAGTCCTCGCAGGTACCGCCCCAAAGTCTCGTTTTTGCCAACGGCGAGCTGGTGACGTTGACCGATTCGCTCCGGATTTTCGCGCGCCTTTATCTGAGTGCTCCGCTTCACTTCACGTGGATCGAGTTTCGGAAAGTGATCTTCACGCTCGGCTATGGCTTTGGGCCGCCTGGCGTCCGCGTCCCGATGTATCTCTTCCTCTTCCCGGTGGCATTTGCGATCGCGCTCTGGCTGCGGCGCGTTCCGCGTCCGATCGCAGCCGCACTGCTCGCCTTCTGCGCATCGCACATGATGGCCATGGTCATGGCCGCACCGTGGTCTTACGGCTACAAGACGATCCTTCCGTTCATCCTGGCCACGATGGCAGGGGGAGCGTTTCTGTTTCGAAAGGCCGATGAGGCAAAGCGAGCCATTCTTCCGATTGGGCCCTTGCCCGTATCGCCGCGCGTGAGCGTCATCGTTGCCGGGACGGAGGCGGCGCTGCGTGCCGAAGAGATCAGAGCCGCGGCCGTGGCGGACGAAGTCATCGTCGGAGGAGCGACCGGCGATCGTGACGCGTTGTTACGGGCGTTCCGTGAAACCAACGGCGATCTAATCGTTCTCTTCCCCACCGACGAGCACTATGCCGTCGCCAACATTCACCGTCTCCTGACATTCGCTGACAGCTACGCGGCCGTTTTCGGAGGGCGCGAGTACGAGCGGCATTTGCCCGGCGTTGACTTCGACCGCTTCTTTGCGAAGTTCGTCAACGCATTTTGCGGCGGCCAGGCGACGCTTTGGGACGCCCACTGCCCGATGTGGATGATGCGCCGCGAGACGTTCGCCGCGCTGGCTGACGAGTTGCGCGAAGAAGGCGACGACCTGTCGCTCGAGGTGCTGGCGCGAACGCTGAGGAGCGGCGCGCGCGTCGTTCAGGTTCCCGTCGATGCTGACTCGCCCGCATCGTCGTCCGTTCGCGACCTCTCGTTCCGCAGGATCGGGCGCAGCCTCAGGGTCATCGCCTTCGTGGTCCGCGAAAGAAAGGCGCCTTCCGCTGCCATGTCCGCCGTGCCGGCGTACGTCGCGCCCGCCTCGCCATCATGACGAAGGATTCATTCTGGAGCGGGCGCCGGGTGCTGCTGACCGGCGGCAACGGTTTTCTCGGCGGCTTCGTGCGCGAGCGGATCGCTGCTCGCGGGCCGGCGGCGATTTTCACGCCGCCGCGTTCCGAGCTCGATCTTCGCGATGCCGCCGCTGTGCGGACATGGCTGGGTGAGCATCGGCCCGATCTCGTCATCCACGGCGCCGCCGTCGTCGGCGGTATCGGCGCGAACCGCGCCCATCCCGGCCTGTTCTTCTACGAGAACGCGATCATGGGAGTGCATCTCATCGAAGAGTCGCGGCTTGCGGGCGTCGAAAAGTTCCTCTGTCTCGGAACGATCTGCGCGTATCCGAAGTTCGCGCCGATTCCGTTCCGCGAAGAGGAGCTGTGGAATGGATACCCCGAGGAGACGAACGCGCCGTATGGGCTGGCGAAGAAGATGTTGCTGGTGCAACTGCAGTCGTACCGGCAGGAGTACGGATTCAACGGCATCTTCCTGTTGCCGGTGAATCTGTATGGACCGCGCGACAACTTCGATCTCGAGACCAGCCACGTGATCCCGGCCATGATCCGCAAGTTCGTCGAGGCGCGCGAGCGGGGAGAGCGACAGGTGGTGTTGTGGGGCGACGGCTCGCCGACGCGCGAGTTTCTGTACGTGGAAGACGCGGCCGAAGGGGTCGTCGCGGCCACGGAGCGCTACGACGGCGCCGACCCGGTCAACCTCGGGCGCGGCGAGGAGATCGCCATCCGCGATCTGGCGCGCCTGATCGCCGAGAAGACCGGCTACCGCGGCGACATCGTGTGGGATGCGACGAAGCCGAACGGCCAGCCGCGGCGGATGCTCGACGTCTCTCGCGCCGAGCGCGAATTCGGATTCCGCGCGCGGACATCGTTCGAGGATGGCCTGGCGAAGACGATCGCGTGGTACGAAGCGTCACGGTGAGAAGCGGTTAGCAACATCAGGCGCTGAATCTTGCCAAAGCACAGACAGGAGTGTCTGTGCCACACCGGCTGTGCCGGTAACGAGATCACTCCAACCTCTGCAGGATGGTGTGGCATAGACGGTCGGTGCCACATGGCTGCGCCATTGATACAAGCCTTACCGGCGGGGCCGGTGTGGCACAGACACTCTTGTCTGTGCTGGTGAGACTCGGGACCATTGAGATGATCAACGGTGTTGTCTTAGCAGGCGATGCAGTGTTCCCCAGAACGTCCGGCCGCTCACGCTTTCCGGATGCAGCAAAAGCGCGCGGCCGAGTGATGCTGCCGCATGAAGCCGGTCGCCGCGACCGCTGGCTTCGACGGAACGCCGCATCAGTTGCGTCGCGCGGCACCAGCGCCGGTCGGAGCCTCGCAATCTGTTCATGTAGTGCTCGGCGATTGCGTCGAACTCGCGGTCCATCCGATCGCTCTCCGCGACGGTCTTGCTGGCCGGGTGAAGTCGGTACTTCGCCAGCGATACAGGCAGATGCGTGCACGTGAACCCGTCCAGCAGCAGACGGGTGTAGAGATCGCAATCGAAAACGTAATGCCAGCGTTCGTCGAACTGTCGCTTGATCAGCGGCGCTCTCCAGAACATGCCTGGCTGCGGCGCGCGGAAGGCCCACGACAGGCAATGCGCGGCCGACTTGGGGACATTGGTTTCGATGAGCTGCGTTGGGTATCCGTCGCCGAACACGATCGTGTCGCCGCACAACCATTGGCATTGCGGCTCTTCGCGAAAGACCTTCATCGCGGCGGCGAAGGCGCCGGGCAGATAGACGTCGTCGCTGTTGATGAACGCGGCCACGTCACCGGTGATGCGCTCGATGCCTTTGTTGATGGCGTGAACCTGTCCGCGATCGGGTTCGCTGATCCACCAGGCGAGATGCCGTTCATAACGGCGGATGATGTCGACGCTGTCGTCGCTGCTGCCGCCGTCGATGATGATGTATTCGAGATTCCCGTAGTTCTGATTCAGAACCGAGAGGATGGTCTCCTCGAGAAATCGTCCCTGATTGAAGGACGGCGTGATGATGCTCAATCTCGGGATCATGTGAGGCGCGAAAAGAGCCGCAGCGGATACGCGGCAAAGTAGCCGAGGTTTCGCGCGTCGTAGCGAAGGCTTTGGAGGACGTGCCACGCGAAACGCGACGGTTGCCGCGTCTCGAAATAGCATCCGGCCAGCACGCGATGAAGCCGGCCGTACGAGAGATTTCGCACGGACTGCACGGCGGGATCGGAGGACGCGAACGCTTTCTCGAGTGCCAGCAGCATCCCCTTCTCCATCGCCGGGATGTTGTGATGCGCGCCGCTTCCGTGCATTCGGTAGCGCACCAGCGGTCCAGCGGCAAATCCGATCGCATATCGCGACGCCACGCGGTACGAAAAGTCCCAATCCTCCGAACCGATCATCCGCGTGTCGAACCCGCCGATCTCTTCGGCCACCGGCCTGGGCACCATCATGTTGCTGCCCGGCGCGGCGATCACCGGTTCATGGCGCAACATGTTGATGGCCACGTGTCCCTCGATTCCGTGTGGCAGAACGTGCAGCGTCCGCCCTTCGGTATCGAACGATTCTGCGCCGCAATAAACCAGCCCGAAATTCGGATCGGCGTCGAATCGCGCCATTTGCGCTTCGAGCACCGCCGGCTGCCAGACATCATCGGCATCAAGAAACGCGAGGTACTCGCCACGGGCCGCTGCGATGCCGGCGTTCCGAGCAGCCGACACTCCCTGATTCTGCTGTCGAATCACACGAATGCGGTCTCCGTACGCGGCCAGAACGTCCGGCGTATCGTCGGTGGATCCGTCGTCGACGACGATCACCTCGAACGCCGGATACGTTTGCGCGAATACGCTGTCGATCGCCTCGCGGAGGTAACGGGCGTAGTTGTAAGCCGGAATGATGACCGAGATCGTGTTCACGGCGTGGTCGCGCATTTTTCGTCGACGGCAACGGGGTCGGGACTGCCGGAAAGCGCCCGGTAGAGGCGCATGTATCGCGCGGTGCCGACCGAGTGGAGATCGAAGCAGCGATGCGCAACTTCGCGGCAGGCATCCGCGAAGCCGGGCTGCTTTCGCAGTGCGTCCGCTTTCCGGAAGGCCTTCGCATACGAGTCGGCGGTTAGGTCATCGAGGAGCACTCCGACGCGCTCGTTGTCGATCATCGCGTCCATGTCGCCGATGCCGCGGGTCGAAATCACCGGCAGTCCGCTGGCCAGGTATTCGGCGAACTTCGTCGGCGACATCGCCAGTTTCGAGTAGCCCGGCTTGACCAGGCTCATGGCGATGTCGCTCGCGCAGAGATACGCCGGGAGTTTTTCCGGCGGCACGTAGGCGATGTGGAAATCGGCAGCCGGAATCCCGGTGCGGTCGAGTTGTTCGCGGATCAATCGCGGCGAGCTGTGCGTGGTGACGAGAAGAAACGCGGTCTCGTCAATCGTTCGCGCGACGGCGAAGAAATCGGCGAGCTCCTTTGTGAGATAGGTGATGCCGAGTGATCCCGCATAGACGATGATCGTGCGGCCACGCGCGCCGATTGCCTCGCGAATGTCCTCCTGCGGTGCGCTCCACCGTTCCGGATCGAAGCAGGTCGGGATGATCTGAATCGGTTTCTCGCTGACGGCAGGAAACATCTCGGCGCGTGCGCGATCGGTTAGGACGACGAATCCATCGGCGCGAAAGAGAAAGTTCTTAACCATTTTGGTGATGCGATAAAGCAGGCTGCCGGCACGCCAATTACCTGCCTCGACGTAGTACTCGGCGAGGAGTCCGCGAATGTCGAAGATGACGAGAGCGCCGGTGAACGGGCGGGCAAGCAGACCGATGAGCGCCGCGAGGTGGCTTCGCCCGTGGATGATGTCGATCCGTTCGCGCCGTACCGTCCGGATCACGCGCACTGTTCCGTTGACGATGTCGACGATCTTCGCCGGCAGCGATGGGCGGCTGTGATAACGCAACGTCAACCACTCGATGCCGTCCTGGCGAAGGCGCGCGCGCCAGATCTCTTCCGGTTCCGTCGTCCAGTGCTCCGGCATCGTGCGCTCGAAGGTCAGCAGCCACACTTTCGTCCCGGCCCGTGACATTCCGCGGAGGTACGGAAGTACTTGCGTCTGCACGAGCGGCTCGTACAAGCTGAAGTAGCAGACGTAGAGCGTCCGCAGTTCACGTTCGACAACGGCCGTCATGCGATGGCCTCCGAGAAGCAATTCGTTGCCGGCGCGTTGCGCGATTCCATCCACGCCTCGAACATGAGCACGCTCCACAGATAGCTTTGCTCTTCCGAGTGGCCGGTAAGGTGCGCGCGCCACATTTCGGTCACGCGCGTTGCGTCGAGGAACCCTTCGCGCCGGATGCGCGCTCCGTCGAGCAGGCTTTCGGCCCAGCCGCGCAGCGGTCCTCGGAGCCAGTCGCCGAGCGGTATGCCGAATCCCATCTTCGGGCGGTCGACCAGTTCGCGCGGTACGTGTTGGTACAGGAGATTCCGAAGCAGCAACTTTCCGCGGCCGTTTTTCACTTTCATCGAGAGCGGGAGACTCCATGCGAATTCGACGAGCCGATGGTCGAGCAGCGGTTCGCGCGCTTCGAGGCTGACCGCCATGCTGGCGCGGTCGACTTTGACGAGGATGTCGTCGGGTAAGTACGCAATCTGATCGAAATACATCATCCGCTCGATCGGATCGGGCAGTTGCGCGCGGCGCGAACGGTCCAGACACGGCAGGCTGGTTTCGCCGGCGCCGAGGACGAGTGATCTCCAATGCGAGACCACCTCGAAATAGATCGCGTCTTCGTCGTCGCCGGCTGCGAGGACGCGCGCGAGTTTGTGAAGCCGCTCGCCGGGACGATTCTGCCGCAGCGATCGCGGCGTCACCGGTTTCGCAACGCGGAAGGCTGCGTCCCATGTCTCTTTGCGGACCGCGGAAATTGCGCGTGCGGCCGGACGCCGCATCATGCGCGGGATCCGCGCGATCTTCGCGCGCGTGCGTTCCGCGAGGAAGTAATGATGGTATCCGCCGAACAGCTCGTCGCCGCCGTCGCCGGAAAGACAGACGGTGACATGACGCCGCGCCATCGCCGAGACGAGGTACGTCGGGATCTGCGATGAGTCGGCGAACGGTTCGTCGTAAATGGCGGGCAGGTTGGGGATGACGTTGAGAGCCTCGTCCGCGGAGACGTAAAGCTCTTCGTGTTGTGTGCCGAGGTGGCGTGCGACGTTCGCTGCGTAGCGCGCTTCGTCGTACTCACGATCCGGCGAACCGATGGAGAACGTTTTTACCGGCGCCGTGCTCTGCGCCTGCATGTACGCGGTCACGATCGACGAATCGATGCCGCCGGAGAGAAAGACGCCGAGGGGAACGTCCGCGATCATGCGCAGGCGGACGGCGTCGCGCAGGAGCGCGTCGAGTGCGCGCGAGGCGTCCTCGAACGTTCCGCGGAATCGGTTGGCCAGCCCTCGCTCCGCTGCTTCCGCCGCGGACCAATACACGTCGGTGTGCGCATCGCCGCTGCTCGAAATGGTCACGATCGTGCCCGGTGACACTTTCGCGATCCCCTCGTAAATCGTGAAGGGCGCCGGCACGTACGTGAGCCGGAAGTAGAGCGCCAGAGCATTGCGATCGATGACCGGCCGGAAGTCGGGATGCGCTTGAAAGGCGTTCAGTTGCGACGCGAAAAGAATCGTTTCTCCGGCGCGGCCCCAGTAAAGCGGCTTCACTCCCATGCGGTCGCGAATGAGGTGCAGCTCCTGCCGCTCGCGGTCCCAGAGCGCGATCGCGAACATGCCGATGAAATGTTTTACGGCAGCGAGCCCCCACGCTTCGAAGGCGGCCAGAATCACTTCCGTATCGGAATGGCCGCGGAAATCCGGAGCCAGTCCGGCTTTGACGATCTCCTCGCGAATGGCCTCGAAGTTGTAGACCTCGCCGTTGAAAACGATGACGTACCGTCCGGATGCCGAAAACATCGGCTGATGGCCGGCCGGCGAAAGATCGACGATCGACAGACGCCGGAATCCGAACGCCAGTCCGGCTCGCGAGTCGACCCATTCCCCCGAATCATCGGGGCCGCGATGGCGAAGGCAATCGGCCATCCGGCGCGCTACGTCGCGCCGCTGATCCGCGCTCATCGCGCCGCCGAGGAAGCCTGCCAGTCCGCACATGGTTCCGGCATAGTACGAGGGAAATCGTTTCGGCCGCTGCCATGGTATGAATCGCACCGACTATGTGTGGAATCACCGGTATCTGGAGAAAGCGAGGAAACGACGTTGCGGCCACGGCCGCGCGAATGACCGATTGCCTCGTGCATCGCGGACCGGATGACGCCGGCGTCTGGTCGGATTCCGCCGCGGGTGTTGCGCTCGGATTCCGCCGGCTGTCGATCATCGATCTGTCGCCGGCCGGACATCAGCCGATGCAATCGGCCTCCGGCCGCTTCACGATGATTTTCAACGGCGAGGTTTACAACTTCGCGGCCATCCGCGAAGAGCTGGAACGCGGCGGACTCGCTCCCGACTGGCGTGGACATTCCGATACGGAGGTGATTCTGGCCGCATTCGAAGCGTGGGGTCTCGACGCGGCCGTAAAGCGCTTCGTGGGCATGTTCGCGTTCGCGCTGTGGGACGGCCGCGAGCGGCTTCTGCACCTGGTGCGCGATCGAATGGGCGTCAAGCCGCTGTACTACACCGCCGCGCACGACGCCATCCTTTTCGGCTCCGAACTGAAGTCGATGACCGTGGCCGAGGAGTGCCCGACCACGATCAGCCGCGATGCGCTTTCGTTGTACACGCGTTTCGCGTACGTGCCGGCGCCGTACACGATTTACGAGGACGTCTGGAAAGTACGGCCAGGAATGATCGTGACGTTCGACGCCGATCATCGCCGCACGGAACGCGAGTATTGGTCGCTGCGCGACGTCATCGAGCGCACGTCGGCGGATCGCTTCGTCGGCAGCGACGCCGAGGCGATCGAGAAGCTCGATGAGGTGGCGAGGGAGGCCGTACGGCTGCGCATGATCGCCGACGTACCGCTCGGAGTTTTTCTCTCCGGCGGCATCGACTCATCGCTGGTCACGGCGCTCATGCAGGCCCAGAGCAGCGGTCCGGTGAAGACGTTCAGCATCGGTTTTCGCGAGGCTGAATACGACGAAGCCCACTACGCCGCGGCCGTGGCCAGGCACCTCGGCACGGAGCACACGGAGCTTTACGTCGCCCCATCCGATGCACGCGACGTCATCCCGAAGTTGCCGTACATCTACGACGAGCCGTTCGCCGATTCGTCGCAGATCCCGACGTATCTCGTTTCGAAACTCGCGCGCGAGCACGTCACGGTGAGTCTTTCCGGCGACGGCGGCGATGAGTTCTTCGCCGGATATCACCGCTACTTCCTCGGCCGCAAACTTTGGGACAAGGCGGATTCGTTGCCGCGCTTCGCACGGCCGATGGCCGCGGCGGCGATGCGCGCGGTGCCGATCCGAACCTGGAACACGCTCTTGTCGCCGCAGCGCCGCTTCGTCCCCCGCGCGCTGCGGCGCGAGCGGGCGGGAGAGCGCATTCACAAATTGGCGTCGGCGATGAGCACGACCGATCCGGACGCGCTTTACCGTGAGGTCGTCGCGCAGTGGCCCGGGCTCGTTCCCGGCGCGCGCGACCTGCCTATCGCCATCACCGACCGCGCCGCGTGGCCGCGCATCGACGACTACATCGAGCGGATGATGTACTTCGATCAGGTCTCCTACCTGCCCGACGACATCCTGGTGAAGGTCGACCGCGCCAGCATGGCCGTGAGCCTCGAGGCGCGCGAGCCGCTGCTCGACCATCGCCTCATCGAGTTCGCGTGGCGCCTGCCGCTGTCGATGAAGCTGCGCGAAGGCGGCGGCAAATGGATTCTCAAGAAACTTCTGGCGCGCTACGTTCCGCAAACGCTGATCGATCGTCCAAAGATGGGATTCGGCCTTCCCATCGATCACTGGCTTCGCGGTCCGTTACGCGAATGGGGCGAGTCGCTTCTGAACGAGAAGCGCTTGCGCGACGAAGGCTTCTTCGACGCGCGCGCCGTGCGTGAGAAGTGGACGGAGCACACGGCCGGACGCGGAGAATGGCAGCAGTATCTCTGGACGGTGATGATGTTCCAGGCCTGGCTCGACGCGCGGCGCGGCGAAGCGGTCAGTGCTGAACCGGCCGGTGTCGCCCGATACTCTGCTCTCGCTCCTTCAGCGCGATGACCAGGATCTGACCTTCGTGCTAGTGTCTCGGGCTGGCTTCGCGCCCGCCGAGGAGCTGCGTCCGCAGAACCAGGGGTGAGGGGATACGCCCAATTCATATCAGGAGGGGGAATGCCGCGTTACGTCGAGGAGAGTCTGCATTTACCAATGGCCAAGGTTCTGCAAATTCTGCAGGACGGCGTGATGTACGGGACGACGTATTTTGGCGTTCGGACACTCAAGAATCCGCTGGATGCCTGGATTTATCAGGAGCTCCTTCACGAAACGCAACCCGACGTAATCATCGAGATCGGCAATGCCAACGGCGGAAGCGCTCTTATGCTCGCGCATCTTTGTGACAATCTCGGGAAGGGCAGGGTCATTGGCCTCGATCTTCACCAGAAGGAAATCCCACAACACGTGAGGGATCATCCCAGGATCCGTTTTATTGAAGGTGATGCGCGTCAGAGTATCGAGCAGGTGGAGAAGCTGATCTCAAAAGACGAAAGGGTTCTTATCATCGAGGACAGCGCGCACACTTATGACATTACGCTCGATCTATTGCGTTTGTATTCGAAATTCGTAAAGCCAGGGGACTACTTCATTATCGAGGACAGCATCGTCAATCACGGCCTCGAGAGCGAGATTGAGGTTGGTCCCTATGAAGCGATCGAGGCCTTTGCCGCGGAGAATCGCGATTTTGTGATCGACAGGACGCGCGAGCGTTTTTTGATTACCTGGAATCCGAAGGGATTCCTGAGACGCGTTTCCAGTGGCGGCGGGACATCCGGTTCGACGATGCCTTCGCCTCCGTTAAACAGGAACGCGGGACGGTGGCGTGCGACCGCGAGGCGTTTTATCCCGCCGATTCTTCTGGAAATGTACCGCTCTATGAAGCGCCCGCGATAACTACCCACGCTCAGGTCAGTGCTGAACCGACCGGTGTTTCCCGATACTCTGCTCTCGCTCCTTCAGCGCGATGACCAGGATCTGACCGTCCGGCGCGGTCATGAGCTGCGGTCTCATGTCGGATGAAATCGCCGAGTAGTGATCGACGGCCTTGTTCATCGCGTCGTACTGATTCACCTGGAACGGATCCTTCTGATCCGGAACCGCGCTGCCGGCGGCGAAGCGCCGAACGATGAGCCATCGCCCGTCGGCCATGCCCACCGGGACGGCGATGACCTGCGGGTCTCCATTCGCGAGCACGAGCTCCGTGCTGGCGCAATTCCAGTCGGCGCACGTTTTCACGGTCCAGAGATGGGCGAGCGGTACGCACGGACAGTCCGCGGATACCGGCGCGGCGAGCAGCGCGGCGGTGACGGCGATGAGAAGAAAGTTGCGCATGACGGGTCTCCTGCGCGCTGAGGCTTGAAACAGTTGTGCCATCGCGGGAAACGAATTTCGAGCAGCACTGAGTGCAGCAACGGTTGCGTCCGGTCGACATGGCGCGCCAATTGAACCGGAGCCAGCCAGTTATTTGGCTGATCAATCCCGGAGCAGTTCATGACCCGAATACGTCAAATCATCATCGCTGCAACGTTTCTCCTCAGTGTTCCTGCCTTCGCTGCAACCTTCGTAGTCCCGGATGACCGCGACCTGCCGAAGCGCGCCGACGCCATCGTCGTCGGCACCGCGATCGATAGTTACCCGCAATGGTCTGCCGATGGCGGCGTCGAGACGCTGACCGTTTTCTCGGTCGGCGAAGTCATCAAGGGCAATGTGTCGCCGACCATCAACATCGTCGAACCGGGCGGTTCGATCGATGGCGTCAGCGTCGTCATCGCCGGAGTTCCGCGCTTCGCAGCCGGCGAAAAGTCGCTGCTCTTTCTGCGCAAGACAGGCGGCGACCGTTGGGCGGTCGCCGATCTCGCGGTCGGCAAGTTCAGCGCGGTTGGAGACGGGAGCGAGCGCGTGCTTCAGCGCGATGCCGACAGCATTGTCGGATGGGATTCGCACCTGAAGCCGTTCGTCGACCGTCCGCGCGACGAAGCGCGGTTCCTCGCATTCGTGCGCGAGGTGACCGCGGGACGGAACGACGCAGCGGCTGATTATTTCGTCGACCGTTCGCCCCTTCGGCCGCGCGCGCAATCGCTCACGCCCAGGGCGACCATCGCGCCGTTCAGCGCAACGTCCTACACCATCAACATCAGCGGCGCGATGGGATCACGCTGGGACGTCTTTCCGAATCCAGTCACGTTCCTGAGCGGAACGCAGACGGAGCAGGGCGCACCCGCGGGCGGCGTGACGGCCATCCAGGTCGCCTTCACGTCGTGGGACAACGACTGCGGGTCGAACGTCAACTACGTTTATGGCGGCACGGACAACGGCACGCATACGCAAGGGCTGCACGGTGTGGACGGCGCCAATACGATTCTCTTCGAGCGCGATCTCAGCTCGTGGGGCGTCACGCCCTTCACCTGCAGCGGCAACAGTTACAGCGGCACGCTCGGCATCGGCGGCATCACGGATGCCTCTGGAACAAATACGGTCTTCAGTGAGACCTTCGCCACGACCAACGAAGCAGACGTGGAGATGAACCGCGGCATCGCCAACTGCACGCTTCTCTTCACGAATGGTGATTTCAACAGCGCTGTCACGCACGAGGTCGGACACACACTCGGCTTCCGCCATTCCGATCAGACCCGGAACTCCGGCGCGGCCTGTACCACCGACGCGTCGCTGGAATGCTCGAACCAGGCGATCATGAAGTCGTTCATCTCCACCGGCCTCAATGGAGCGCTGCAGGCCTGGGATCAGCACGCGGTGCAGGCCGTCTATCCGGGCAACATCTGCGCGCCGAATTCGCCACCACCGCCGCCGCCGCCCCCGACCTGCACGCCGCCATCGATTACGTCGCAGCCGCAGTCCGGCACGATCCGCGTGACCAGCGGCGCGACGCTGACCGTTGGTGCGACCGGCACGTCGCTGACGTATCAATGGTTCATCGGCGCGTCGGGCAATACGTCCAATCCCATCAGCGGCGCGGCCGGACCATCGACCAACGTTACGCCGCAGCAGACCACCAGCTTCTGGGTGCGGGTGAGCAACGCGTGCGGCACGATCAACAGTGCCACGGCGACGGTGACTGTGATCCCCGCCGCGCCAGCGGCGAAGTTCTTCCTTGTCTCGCCGTGCCGGGCGCTCGATACGCGCGGCGGCGGCGCGATCGGCTCCAACCAGATCCGCACGATCACCCTCGCCGGTACATGCGGAATCCCATCCGGGACGACGGCGCTGGCGGTGAATTTGACGGTGGTCTCTCCGCCAACGGGCGGTTTCGCAACGCTTTACCCCGGCCCCGCCATCGTCACCAGACCCAACGTCAGCACGATTAATTTTCCCGCGGGCCGCACGCTCGCGAACAACGCCCGCGTGGCGCTCGGCGCCGACGGGACGCTCAACATCTTCAACGCGGCCTCGGGGCCGCTCGACGTCCTCATCGACATTCAGGGGTATTTCAAATGAAACAGACAATTCGCTTGACCCTCATCAGCGTTGCCGTATCCCTCTTCGCGACTGCACTCCATGCGCAGACTGGTCCGTATTCGTTCTTCGCGATCACGCCGTGCCGCGCGGTGGATACGCGCGGTACTAGCCCGGTGGGTCAGGGGCAGCAGCGCAACTTTGCGATCCGCGGCGTCTGCGGCGTTCCCACCACGGCGGCAGCGGTTTCGATCAATGTGACCGTAGTGAGCCCGACGACCGCCAGTTTTCTGACGGTGTGGCCGACGGGCGGTTCGCGGCCAAACGTCTCCACGATCAACTTCACGGGCAGCGATCAGTCTCTCGCCAACGGAGCCATCGTCGGCCTCGGGACGCCCCCGGCGGACCTCGCGGTATTCAACGCCAGCGGCACGGTGCACGTGCTGATCGACGTTACCGGCTACTTCCAGTAAGCCGTTTGCCGGCCAAAAAAAAGCCGCCCCACCGGAGTGGGGCGGCTTCCATAGAACAGATCGAAGTGATTACTGCAGGCCGGGAACGGTGTTGCCGGTGAACGTACCGTTCACCGAGTTTCCGGTCAGCACGTTGTCCGTGTAGGACGACAGTTCGCCGCCGAGGGAATGCTCGACGCCAACACCGTTGCCGGTGATCGTCGAGAAGAAGACGCGCATGATCGCGTTTCCTCCCTGCGTCTTCAAACCGTTTCCGGTATTGCCTGCGACCTCCGTATGCGACACGACGACGACCGTGCCGATGCCGCCGGCGGCAAAGCACAACACGCCGTCACCGACGTTGCCGGAAACGCGGCTGTCGGTGATGCTCACGTTGGCCTTGTCTTCGGCGCGGACGCCGACGGTGTTGGTCGTGAGCACAGAGTCGTGGATCGAGGCGCGTGCGGCCGTAGCGGCGGCCTGCGGCTTGACCAGAACGCCCTGAGCGCACTGTTCGATCGACGTGCGGCGAACGACGAGCTGGCCGATGCCGCTGTCGTTTTCGAAATCGACGCCCGCGCCGGAGTACGTCTTGATGTAGCAGTCTTCGATCAGCAACGCATCGCCCGCGATGAAACGGACGCCGTTGGTGCCGATCGTCACGCCGCTGCCATCGATGAGCAGGTTGCGCAGAACCACGCGGCGGTTCGTGCCGGACGTGATGTTGACGATCACGCCATTCACACCGGAGGAGAGGATGCTGGCCAGCGTCCCGTTTCCTTCGAGCGTGATCGGCTTCGTGACCGTGACGGCGCCGAACCCACCTGGATCGAGCGCGTCGATGATGCCGCCTGAAGCGGTCTTGGAAATCGCGCCTGCGAATGTCTTGCACGGCGCGGTGCGGCTGAACGGGTTGACGTCGTCACCGACGCCAGAAACCCATGTGCGGGTTGCCTGGCCCTGCGCTGCGAACGTAGCGACCAGGATGATGAGGGCAAAAAAGCCCATACGGAACCGAACGGTCTGCATACTGCTGCCTCCTTGTTGAGTTGTTGATGCCGGAATGTCTGTCATTATGTCATCGACGGCTGTGATGTGGAACACAAAATTGTCTTGACCTCGATTCTTCCGAAATCGCTCAACCTTGGAAACTGGCCCGAGGAATCGCAGCTACCCCGACTCGGTTGTCGGCGCCGTGCTAGATGAGGAGGGGCCTCCACGCCCGCTGCGGGTCATCGCGCTGGCGACATTTTCCGTCGAAGCAGCAGCGACCCGTTTGCGGGTGGCCCAGTTCATTCCGTTCCTGGCCGCGTCCAACGTCGAAGTGACGTTGCTGCCGTTCCTTTCTGACGCCGCATTTCAGCAGCTCTACGACCGCAGCACCGCGCTCCGCACCGCGCTCCGTCTCGTGGCCGCTGTCATCCGCCGGCTGCTTCAGTTACCCCTCATTCTCAGCGCGACCGTTGTCCTGGTACAACGCGAGGCGATGCTTTTCGGCCCTCCATGGATCGAGTGGCTCGTGGCACGCGTCTGGGGGATTCCTCTGATCCTGGATCTCGATGACCCCACCTGGATCCCGGTGGCCAGCCCGGTGTACGGCCGCCTGGCCGCGCTGCTGAAATGGCAATCAAAGACCGATCAGTTGATCAAGTGGTCGCGTGTGGTGATCTGCGGGAACGAGACCATCGCCAACCACGTGCGCCAGTGCGGTGTGCCTGCCGTGCTCATTCCGACCATCGTCGACACGAACCAATTCGTGCCTCGCAGCGATGATCCGGATGACGTGCCGGTCGTAGGCTGGGTGGGTACGCACAGCACGTGGCAATTCGTAGAGCCGCTGCTGCCGGTGTTCGAGCAAGTGGCCAAGGCGATCCCGTTTCGGCTGCGCATCGTCGGATCCGGGCAGACAGATGTGAAAGTGCCTGGCGTCGACGTCGAGTTGCTGCCGTGGCGGCTCGATCGGGAGGTCCACGATTTCCAGGTGCTGGACGTCGGCATTTATCCGCTGCCCGACAACGAATGGACCAATGGGAAATCGGGTCTGAAGCTGATCGAATACTTCGCGGCGGGCGTTCCGTCAATTGCCAGCCCGGTTGGCGCCATACGAGGCCTCGGACAGGAAGGTGTGACGCACCTCATCGCGAGCTCGCAAGATGAGTGGCGGTGCATGCTGGAGCGCTTACTGCGCAATGCCGGCGAGCGCCGGGCCATCGGCTCGACTGCTCGTCAGTACGCGACCGGGACCTACTCGGTTGAAGAGCAGGCGGCAAACCTTGCTGCGGTCCTGCGCGGCGTTGCAAGCCCGGAGCGCCCAGCCGTTCCCGCCGCCGACACCGCCGTTTCGCAACGCCTGTTGAGGCTCTTGCACGTCTTTCCGATCGTTGCGTTTCGCGGCCTCGCAGGGGGGCTGCCGATCCTCATTGGACTCTATATCGCCCACCGGTGGGGACTCACGCTGCTGGGCTCCTACGCATTCGCCAGCTCCTTCGTGGCCGTCGGATTGATGATCGTCGACTGGGGCTGCACAAAATGGTTGCCGCGCGAGCTTGCGCTGGTGCGGACGATGGCCGGTGCGGAGCCGGCAGCCGCAGCAACGGCGAATGGGCTTCGCCTGCTGCTCGCTCTGGCATTCCTTCTGTTGACGGGCCTTCTGGCGGCGACCGGCTATTTTCCGCACGAGGCGGGCCGTTTCGCCATAGAGCTCGGGCTGCTCTGTCCCGTTACCATCTACAGCATCAACGGCGTGAGCGATCGCGTGGTGAAGCGCGAGATCGGCGGCATCGCATGGGCCGTCATTGCCGGGGTGACGATGTTCGGCGTCCTGGCAGTGGCCGCGAATCACTTCGCCCCAGGTCCGCACGGAATTGTGCTTGCCTACGTCGCCAGTCGCGCGACGGAGGCGCTGGTGATGATGCGCGGCCGCAGCGATCTCTATCAGGTCAAAGTGCGGCACCTGCTGACGAGTGCGGCCGTTTTGTGGCCGTTCGCCATTCACGCCATCATCGGAACGTTCTATTCACGTCTGACGGTCTTCATTGTCCAGTACCACCTTCCCCAGGACCTTGGCCTGATCGGCGCGGCGTCGGCATTGCAAAACGTGCTGTTGCTCTTTCCCGTTTCGATCGCACTATTGAACTACCCCGCTCTGACCACTGCCGCGGCCGAAGGAGACATGAGCCGCGTGCGGGCGATCGCGCTCGCCTCGGTGCGCACCGCGTTCGTGGCCCTTTCGGCGGCGGCCGTGGCGTTGTATGCCGTGCGCAACGTCGTGGCCAGTGCGCTCCACATTCCTGCGCAGTCGATGCCGGTGGTGATGGCCTTTGCGGCCATCGCGTGGATCACGATCGCAACGACACACTTGCCCGTGCTCCTGCAGGCGATGGGCTATGAGAAGCTGATGGCCCGGCTCGCGTTCGTGACCGTCCCCATCGCGATCGTGTATCAGTACACTCTGATTCGCTGGTTAGGCCTGTGGGGGGTTGTCGCGGCTCTTGCTTGCGCCGAAGCTACGGCTGCGATCATCTGCGGCGTGATCGCATGGCGCATCACCAGTCCGGGGGAGAGGGTTCTCCAACCTGCGGATCGCAGCATCAATGCGTCTTGACGCACTGGTATCCGATCACTAGAGTTCCATTCCTTCCATGCCATCTTCCCTGCCGGCTGCGCTGATCCAGGTTGTCCTTGCGTGTGGCGGCTGCTGGTTATTGTGGATCGGCTGGCGCCGCATCGCTGGCATTGACCGCGTCGCGGGCCTGCTGGTTGGCCTCGGCCTGTTGATTCGAGCGGTCATCGCGCAAGTTCTGTTCTGGATCTCCCACTTGCACCTCCCGTTCGGCCGCTCGCTTCAGGAGGGCGACGGCTTCTGGATATTTGCTCACGACGGCACAACCTATTATGGATGGGCAAGGTGGGTCCTCGAGCAAGGCTGGATGGCTCTGGCACTCGTCGACAAGCGCCTGCCGTCCCCGGTATACGTACAGGTTCTTGCGACGTTTCTGGTGTTCTTCGGTGGCGCGGCCTCGGTCGCGGCTCTGCTGAATCTCTTCGCGTTTCTGGGGGTGTGTGCGGCCATCCTCCGCCTCGGCCGCACGCCGGACGGACGGATCGCCACACCGGCAATGATCGCGCTGGCGGCACTGAGTTTTGCTCCGTCGGTGGTGCTCTGGTCGGTGTTGCCGCTGAAGGATCCTTTTTTCATATGCGTCGTCGCGGCGTTCGTCGTGGGATGCACGATGTGGCAGGCGGCTTGGCTTGGCGCCGGGCGGTGGACGCGCTTCGTGCTGCCGCTGCTCCTGATGCTGCTGACGTTCTACGCGGTCGCAGGCGTCCGCTGGTATTTCGGGTTTGTGCTCTGGCTCGCGACGCTGCCCTTCTTCGCCATCGCTGCCTGGCGCAGCGGCCGCCGGATCGCGGCTGGCCTGACGAACGCAGTCGTTTTCCTCGGACTCTCTCAGGTGATCATGTTCGCAGCAGGGCCCTATGTTCCAGCCCAACTGGCGAGGTACCTCGGCGGCCACCAGGCGGGCGTCGCTCCTGATGTGGTGACGGCCGTTTTGAAGTCGCGGGAAAACTTCGATAAGACCCAAGTCAACACGATGATCGAAGCAGGCCCGGCTCTGCAGAAAGTCGATGAACCGGGTCAGACAGCGGTCCCGGCGACCAAGCCGCAGCCGGCATCCGCGGTGCCTGCAGCCAAACCAGTCGACGAACCGAGTCAGACAGCGGTCCCGGCGACCAAGGCGCAGCCGCCAGCCGCGGTACCTGCAGTCAAACGAGTCGAAGAGTCGCGTCAGACGGCGCACCCCGCGACGACCAACCCGCAGCCAGCAGCCGCGGTACCTGCAGCCAAGCGAGTCGAGGAGTCGCGTCAGACGGCGCGCCCGGCGACCAAGGCGCAGCCGCCAGCCGCGGTACCTGCAGTCAAACGAGTCGAAGAGTCGCGTCAGACGGTGCACCCCGTGACCAACCCGCAGCCAGCAGCCGCGGTACCTGCAGCCAAGCGAGTCGAGGAGTCGCGTCAGACGGCGGGCCCGGCGACCAAAGCGCAGCCGCCAGCCGCGGTACCCGCAGTCAAAAGAGTCGAGGAGTCGCGTCAGATAGCGCGCCCGGCGACCACGGCGCAGCCGGGAGCCGCAGCACTTCCAGCCAGCCCCTTGCCTCAGTCGACTCTTGGGCGGCTTGTCGCCGGTCTCTCGGCTGTGACTCTGCCCCGCTTCATCGGCCAGAGACTCGGTGTCATCCACATCGGCGGCGGACGCGGACTCTGGGCCATGGTCGAGACCGACACGCTCGTGTTCGACGCTCTGCTGTTGATCACCATTTACTACGTAGCGCGCCGCCTCAACCAGGGGCTCCTCTTGAATCCTTCATTCTGGCTGGTGGCGATCACCACTGCCGGCATCACGATCCTGCTCGCCTATACGATCAGCAACTTCGGGACTCTGTTTCGCCATCGCGCCATGATCTTCACCGGCCTTTGCCTGATGCTGGTGGTGGCGCGAGAGACGCCGCGCGATCCGCTTCCGAACGATGTGAGCAGCGAGCCGTGATGCGGAACGTCGACGCGGATGTGGTGGCAGGCTTCGGCGATGAGTGGAGCCGCTTCGATCAGAGCGCGCTGGCCGATGCCGAAGCGGAGTCGCTCTTCCGCGAATACTTCGACATTTTTCCGTGGAGTGAACTGCCGCCGGACGCCGTCGGTTTCGATGCCGGATGCGGCAGCGGACGGTGGGCGCGCCTGGTCGCGCCGCGCGTCGGGAAACTCCGCTGCTTCGATGCCAGTCCGGCGGCGGCCGCCGTAGCAGCGCGCAACCTGGCGCCGTATCCCAATTGTGAAGTGACCGTGGCGCCGGTCGACGCGATGCCGATCGACGACGGCAGCGCCGGCTTCGGCTACTCGTTAGGCGTGCTCCACCACATCCCCGACACCGCTGCGGCGCTCCGCGACTGCGTCCGCAAGTTGCAGCCCGGCGCTCCCTTCCTCCTCTATCTTTACTATCGATTCGACAACAAGCCGTCGTGGTACCGGTTGCTCTGGTCGCTGACCAACGGCGTGCGCTGGCTCGTGTCGCGGTCGCCGCATCCGGTCCGCTATGCGATCAGCCAGATTCTCGCCGCCGCCGTGTACTGGCCGTTGTCCCGGTCCGCGCGGCTGGCCGAGAAGCTCGGTCGCTCCGTGCAGTCATGGCCGCTGGCGTATTACCGCAACCGTTCTTACTACGTGCTGCGGACTGACGCGCTGGACCGGTTCGGAACGCGGCTGGAGCAGCGTTTTACGAAGGCCGAAATCGAGTCGATGATGCGCGCCAGTGGTCTGACCGATATCGTCTTCAGTCCGCACGCGCCGTTCTGGTGCGCGGTGGGACGGAAAGCGTAGCGGTGAGGATGGGCACGAATGTCTTGATGCCGCCGCCACACGACTAGACTCCACTCCCGAATGGCCTCCTCCCTGATCGTAGTGCTGATCCAACTCATCTTCACATGCGCTGCGGGATGGTTGCTGTGGAAAGCGTGGCGGCGTCTCGCGGCGGTCAACGCACGAGCCGGACTTCTGATCGGCGCCGGTTTGATCATCCGCGCGCTGTTGGCGCAGGCGATGTACTGGATCTCGTATCTCCATTTGCCGATTGCGCGCTCGCTCCAGGATGGCGACGGCTTCTGGTCGCTGGCGCTGGACGGCCACGCGTACTTCGTCTACGCACATCAACTTCTTACACACGGCTGGTCCGCCGTTGTGCTCATCAACAAAACGCTCCCTTCGCCCGTGTTCCTGCAGATCCTGGCCCTCTTCCAGCTTCTGTTCGGCGATGCGGCGTCCGTCGGCGCGCTGTTGAATCTCTTTGCCTATCTCGGCGCGTGTGCGGCAATCCTGCGCCTCGGGCGCGCGGCTGATGGACAGCTCATTACGCCGGCGCTGATCGCTCTGGCGGCGTTGAGCTTTGGGCCGGCGGTGATCATCTGGTCGGTGCAACCGCTCAAGGATCCGTTCTTCATCTTCGCCGTCACCGCGTTCGTGGCAGCGTGTACCCTCTGGCAGGAAGCGTGGCGCGGCCGCCTGGCGGCGTCGCGATTCGTCGAACCGCTGCTGCTGATGCTCATCATCATGTACACCGTGGCCGGGATCCGCTGGTATTTCGCCTTCCTCCTGTGGATTGCGTCGCTTGTTTTTTTTGCTGCCGCGACGTGGCGCAGCAATCGGCGCGTGGTCGCAGCGGTAACCAACGCCATCGTCTTTTTCGCCTTGGCGCTGATGATCATTTTCGCGGGCGGACCCTATGTGAAACGCCGATTGGGCCTCGGCAGCGGTGAGGAGAACAGGCGGCCGTCTCTCGCGGCGGCGATCGTGGAATCGCGGGAGAATTTCGACAGGACGCACGTCAATACCATGATCACGTCCGGGACGGCGTTGCAGAAGGTCGATGAGGCGCCCCCAGTCCGGATCGCCGAACGAGAAATCGAAACTGCGCCGAAGCAAATCGCGTCGCCCCCGACCGGTTCACTCCTTCCGCAGTCGACCTTCACCCGGGTCATCGCCGGCCTGACCGCAGTCGTCCTGCCGCATTTCATCGGAGAGCACCTGGGCCTGATTCACATCGGCGGGGGGCGCGGCCTATGGGCCATCGTGGAGACCGACACGCTCGTGTTCGACGCTCTGCTGCTGCTGGCGCTCTACTACACCTTCGGTACGCTGGCCCGAGGAGCGTGGCGCAATCCGTCGTTCTGGCTGGTGACGATCACCACTGCCGGCATCACGATCCTGCTCGCCTATACGATCAGCAATTTCGGGACTCTGTTTCGCCATCGCGCCATGATCTTCATCGGCCTTTGCCTGATGCTGGTGGTGGCGCGAGAGACGCCGCGTGATCCGGTTCCGAACGATGTGGGCAGCGAGTCCTGATGGAGAAAGTCGATCGTCTTCAGTCCGCACGCGCCGTTCTGGTGTGCGGTGGGATGGAAAGCGTAGCGCTGGCGGCGTCGAAGGCTTCCAGGCGGCTTCGGTATTTCTCGGCGAGCATGCGGTAAACCTTCGCCGTATCGGCCACCATCGTCTCGGCGCGCCAAGTGGGATCGACGTGGCGGCGTCCGTTCGCGCCCATCGTTTTCCGCAACTCTGGGTCTCCAAGCAACCTCGAGACGCGGTCCGCGAGCGTTTGGTAGTCGTGGGCGCGGACGAGGTATCCGGTTTTCCCGTCGATGACCGCTTCCGGCGCGCCGTCGATGTCGAAGCTGACACACGGGATCCCCATGGCCAGCGCCTGCGGCAGCACGCGCGCAATCCCTTCGCGGAGCGAGGTGTGCACGACGACGTCCATGGCCGCGAGCATCTCCGGAATCCGTTCGCGCGGCGTCAGACCGGCGAAGACGAAATTCTCGAGGATGCCGGCGGCCCGTGCGCGCTCGCGGAGGTGATCGTAGAGGATGCCGTCGCCGATGAGAAAGAAGCGGACGTTCGGCACGCGGCGCACGATCTCCGGCGCAGCGTCCATCAGCTCGTCGTGTCCTTTGAGAGGAAACAGCCGCGCGATTTTTCCTACGACAGGCGCATCTTCGGGGATGCCGAATTCGCGCCGGACCGCCGCGCCGTCCGCATTCGAGTTGAGAAACCAGTCCAGCTCCATGCCGCTGTAGACCGTCGTAAATTTCTCCGGCCGGTCGATCCCCGCCTCCACCGCTTTGCGCACGATGATGGAGGACACAGAGAGAAAGTGATCGGTCATCGGCGCGCAGATTTTTTTCACCAGCCACCAGGTTCGGTTGACGATCCACGGCTGGTATTCGTGGAAGACCAGACCGTGCAGCGTGTGCACGATCAGCGGCGTGCCGGCCAGCTTCGCGGCGATGCGCCCCAGGACGCCGGCTTTCGACGAGTGCGTGTGGACGATGTGATAGCGGCCGCGGCGGATGATGCGGTACAGCTTCCAGAGAGCGCGCGCGTCGGCGATCGGACTGATTTCGCGTCCGAGCTCTGGCACGATGATGAGCTTCAGCGACTTTTCCGCACGTTCGATCAGGTTCCCTTCCGGTCCGCGGTCGACGCCGGTCAGCAGCGTGACGTCGTACTGGCCGGGCATCGCCGCCAGACCTTCGCAGGTCAGGAGCGTGTTCTCCTGCGCGCCGCCGATGATGAGGCGCGTGATGATGTGCAGGACGCGAAGGGGGCGGTTCTCGTTCGTGAGCGCCTTGGTGATGTCAGCCATGGAAGCGGTTTGAAAATGCGCGCGACACGATACTTATGCCCGTGAGTGAGGTCAAAACGGTTTCGGGTTAGTGGTCGGTGGCCACCGGACGCGTGGGATGGACCAGCGTTCCGCGCGGCGCGACCAGCGGGACGCCGGGCATCGCGGACGGTGTGCCGTCGGTTGCCAGCACCCAGCCGAAGTCGGACGGCGCCAGCGGTTCGAAGCTCATGCCGGCACGCGAGACGAGGATTCCGAGAGCCGCGCAGCGGCCGACGATGTCGGTGAGCCGGTCGGTGGAGAGTTTTACGGTCGAGATCAGCACCTGCTGGATGTTCAGACGACGGCAGGTTTCCTCCAGCGGGATGGACGTTGAATAGACGCGCAGCCCGTGGATCAGCCGCCCGTTCTTGGCCGGATCGTCGTCGACGAACGCGACCGGCACGGCTTGCAGTTCGGGGTTGTTGCGCAGCTCGCGGTAAACCAGCTCGCCGCCGTCGCCCGCGCCATAGATGAGAACGCGGCGGCAGCTTTCGCCGTGATTGACTGGGAAGACGCGGCGGAGCATGCGGAAGGCGAAGCGGCTGCCGGTCAGCATCATCATCATCAGGACCGCATCGACCACGAAGACGGTCCGCGAGAAACCGTCGAAGCGGAAGGCGATGACGATCGTCACCATCACCGCGATCGTGCTGACGATCGTGGCGCGTGCGAAGTCGACCACGCTGGCCAGGCTGGCGTAGCGCCACAGTCCGCGGTAGATGCCACTGGTGAGAAACATGGCCAGCTTCACCACCACCACCACGGGCAGTGTCTTGATGAAGAGCTGCCAGTCGCCCGACTCGCTGACCGCGCCGAACTTCACCGCGTAGGCGAGGTAGTAGGCGAGCGAGATCAGGACGACGTCGAGGATGACTTCGAAGATGCGGCGCTTGTACGAGAGGTGGAGCAGGAACGAAACGAGCGGCTTTTCGCGCGCCGCGGCCAGTTCCTTTTCGTCGTAGACGCGCACGCGGCCGAGGTGGATGCCGAGGAAGGTGAGGACGATCGTGAACGTGGCGATCGAAACGATGCTCACGTCGATCGTCGCGTGCCGCACGATGAGCGCCAGCACGCCGCCGCTGACTGCCAGCGAGTAGAGCATCCACACCGCGTGCTTCTCGCTGAGGCCGAGCGCCACCAGGCGATGCGAGGTGTGATCGCGGCCGCCCTGCGATGCCGCGCGGCCGGCCATCTTGCGCATCAGCGTCACGAAGGTCGTGTCGAAGATCGGCACGAGCAGCACGAGCACCGGCACCGCGAGAACCGCCACGATACTGCGCGACCGTCCGCCGCCGCCGCCCTGACTCATGAGCGCCGTCGTGGCCAGAAAAAAGCCGACGAACATCGAGCCGCAGTCGCCCATGAAGATCGATGCGGGGCTGTGGTTGTAGATCAGGAAGCCGAGTAGTGCGCCGGCGAATCCGGCCAGCATCAGCGCCTCGTTGAACTGTCCGTTGATGGCGAAGTTGATGCCGAGGAAGACGGCGGCGATCGCGGCGATACCTGCCGAGAGACCGTCCATGTTGTCCAGCATGTTCACGGCGTTGGTGATGCCGATCAGCCAGACCAGCGTGATCATCATGTTGATCTGCGGCGAGTTGGTCCACGGCAGCACCAGCCCGAAATTCATCACCAGCGCGACGCCGATCAGTTGCCCGATCAGTTTCTGGTACGGCTTGATCTTGAGGAAGTCGTCGATCAACCCCACCGCGAACAGCAGCGTGCTCGTGCCGAGGACCACCCAAACCTCGGTGGACCGCCGCACGAGGAAGGGGAGGGTGGCCATGACGGCCACGAAGATGGCGATGCCGCCCATCATCGCGGTCGGCCGGCGGTGCCAGCGGTCGTTGCGCGGCATGGCCACGGCGCCGAAGCGGCGGGCCAGCGCACGGACGATCGGAGTCGCGGCCGCCGCGGCGGCAAACGCGATCAGACCAATAACCGGGGCTGCTACGGGAAACTGACTGAGCATGCGAGCGAGCGCACTAAGTTATTCGATGCAAGCCCCGATTGCAAGCGAGCGCGGCCGATTTTGCATGGGACGCAAAGGGGATTACGCGCCCTGACGCCCCGAGTGATACGCGATCACGCTCTTCAGGATCGTGTCCAGCGTCGTCTCCGGACGGAAGCCGATCAGCGCGTGGATCTTCGAGGTGTCCGGCACGCGGCGCGGCATGTCCTCGAATCCTTCCTCGTACGCCTCGCTGTAGGGAATGTGCACGATCTCGGAATCGGAGCTCGTCAGCGTCTTGATGCGCTCGGCCAGCGCGTTCATCGACACCTCTTCGCTCGATCCGATGTTGTAAACCTCGCCGACCGACTCCGGACGATCCATCAATGCCGCCAGCGCCTTGACCACGTCGTCGACATAGCCGAAGCAACGCGTCTGATCGCCGCTGCCGTAGACCGTGATCGGCCGTCCCGCCAGCGCCTGTTTGACGAAGGTGGGGATGACCATGCCGTACTGGCCGGTCTGCCGCGGTCCGACGGTGTTGAAGAGGCGCACGACGGTCGTCGGCAGCTTCTTCTCGCGCCAGTAGGCGAGCGCGAGGAACTCGTCGATCGCTTTCGAGCAGGCGTAGCTCCAGCGTCCTTTCGTGGTCGCGCCCATGACCAGGTTGCCGTCCTCGCGAAACGGGACGTTCGTGCTCAGTCCATAAACCTCGGAGGTCGACGCGACCAGCACGCGTTTCTTCTTCTTGTTCGCCACGGCCAGCACCACCTCGGTGCCGCGCACGTTCGTCTCGATCGTCCGCACCGGACTTTCGACGATCAGCTTCACGCCGACGGCGGCGGCGAGGTGGACGATGACGTCGCAGCCATCGGCCAGTTCGGCCAGCAGAGGCATGTTCTGCACGTTGTCGATCGTGTAGTGAAAGCGCGGGTTCGCTTTCAGGTGGGCGATGTTTTCGATGCTCCCCGTCGACAGGTCATCGATGATGAAAACCTCGTCGCCACGGCCGAGGTAGGTGTCCGCGAGGTGCGATCCGATGAAGCCGGATCCTCCGGTAATCAGAACTCTCAATATGTCTCCCAGCGCGCGGCGTTTCAGCGCGGCGGCGGATTATACGGTGCCTTATTGACCGCGGCGATGCGCTGCCGCATTTCTTCGTCGAGGCTATCGAGATAGACCGGATTGAATCGCACTGCCAATGCCATGTCCGCGATGGCGGGATCGGGCTTCCTCTGTTCGAGATAAGTCATGCCGCGCTCGAAATAGATTTCGGGGCGATGGTCGGCCGCCAGAGCCGCGGTGTAGTGCTCGATGGCGTCATCCTTGTTGCTGAGGATGCGCTCGTTGACGGCGTAGAGAAGCTGGTAGTCGACGGAGAGCCGGCACGCGTTCGTGATGGTTTGCAGGAACGCGATGTTGTCGCGGGCGGCGAAGATGGCGCGATCGCCGCCGGTCTCCAGCGCCGTTTCCGTGCGCGTCTGCACGAACTTCAGCACGTGATTGGCGTGCTCCGGCATATACGAGTAGCGGTAAAACGCGAACGCCGCGGCGGTCGTGGCCGCGAGGCGGCAGACGAAGCGTGCGAAGGGATTACGCATCGGGACGGTCCCACGAGATTGCGATCGCGCCGAGCGTGAGAAACATCAACCTCGGCGCGGCCAGTTGCAACGGAAACTGCGCGATGGCGATGACGAAGAACGTTGCCGCCAGTGGCGCGCGAATGGCGTGGCCAACTGTCTGTTCGCGGGTGCGTGGCGCCGAATCGTCGCGGCGTCGCCGTGCCGGAATGGCAAGGTACGCGATCGCGGCGAAGAGCAGCGCATAGCCGGGCAATCCCGTTTCCGCCGCCACCTGCAGATGATCGTTGTGCGTCTCGCCGAAATTCATCGGCCAGCCGCGCGTCCACGACGGCGGATAGCGTTTCTCCAGCGCCAGCCGCGTGAACATGAAGTGATATTTGAACGCGCCCGGTCCGACGCCGACGACCGGATTCGCGCGCAGCATCTCGATCGCGCTCAGAAACGGCACGACGCGCTCCGAGAAGAGCGTCGGATAGTCGCGTTGGCGCGCCGCGATGACGAGCTTGTCGAAGTTTGCGCGGACGCCGGTCGACGGGCGCAGCGCCACGGCCGCGAAGATCATCAGCAGAACCGCGACGGCGATCGCCTGGCGCCTCGGCCGCAGCAGTGCGGCCACGATCGTTCCCGCCGCGAACGCGATCATCGCCGTACGCGTCTGGCTCATTGCCACGCCGGTGAACAGCACTGTCGCCGCCGCGCCGTACATCACGCGCTGCCAGCCGCGCACCGCCACCGCCGCGACCAGCGCCACGACCGCCGGCCCGGCCAGCAACGTGCCGACGTCGTTTGAATTGCCGAGGAGTCCGACGCTTTGGCTGTGGCCGGTGACTTCGGGCGGGAAGACGAACGGATTCCAGATGTGCAACTCCTGCAGCGTCACGACGACCGCATTCGCGAATCCGCCGGCGAAGACGGCGAAGAGCACCGGCATCGGCAGCGTCGGCGCGATCACGCGCGTGGCGATGTACACCACCAGCGCCGCCGCAACCGTCACCAGGCTGCCCTCGCTCAGCGGACGATTCGACGACGTCAGCGTGGTAACGACGCACCACACCGCGATCGCGCCGAGAAGGAACCACTCGCGGCGCGGCAGCGTCTTGAGAACGTCGCGCCAGCGCGTGTGGGCCGCGGTCGCCGCGAAGACGCCGGTCAGCGCCAGCGCGATCGCTTCAGCGCGGAAAGCCATCTCTTTCGGCAGGCGAAAGGTATCGAGCGCGCCGCCCGTGTAAAAGATGGGAATGAATACGATGCCGGCACCGAGCAGCGTCAGTGCGATGAGCCAGTACCACGCGCGATCGGCTTTTTCGCGCGCCGCGGACCGTCGTTCGCGCATGCGGCGCAGAGTAGCATGAGCATCCAGCGCGTCCGACCATGGTCTCTTTCTCTTCCATCGAGGCGATTCGGCGATTCTCAGGCCCCGAGCTTTCCGCATTCGTCGCGGACAACGTCTCCTCGCTGCTCGAGGACGAAGCGCTGGCCGTCCTCGACAACGCGCATTGCACCGCCGCCGTGTGCGGCGCGTTGGCGCGCAATCCGCGCCTGACCGGGTTCTACGCCGTCCGTTTGCGTCTGGTGCAACACCGCGCCACGCCGCTGACGCACGCGGTCAAGCTCGTTCACTACCTACACTGGCCCGATCTGTTGCGAGTCTCGGTCGACGTGACGGTGCCGCCGCAGGTGCGCCGCGCCATCGACACGCAACTCCTCGCACGCCTGTCCAAGCTCTCCCTCGGCGAAAAAATCGCGGCCGCGAAACGCTGCAGCACGGCGCTGATCAAAGAGCTGCTCTTCGATCCCGATGCGAACGTCTTCGCGGCACTGCTGAACAATCAGCTCGTCCGCGAAGAGGATCTTCTGCTCCTCGCTGCTTCCGACTCCGCCTCGGCCGACAAACTCCGGCTGCTTGCCGCCGATCAGAAGTGGTCGTCGCGCTACGCCATCCGCCGCGCGCTGGTGGTGAATCCGTCCACGCCGCGCTCCGTTGCCGCGTCGCAACTGCGCTTTCTTTCCCGCCGCGATTTGCGCACGATCCACGATGACCCGGCTACGTCGACTTACCTTCGGCGCTGCATCGAGCGCAACGAGCCGGTCCTTTTCCCGCGCGCGACGGAACGAATTGACTAAAATGGCCGGAAGTCGATGGCGGACCAGGAACCTCAGCCACAACCCTCGGAGCTCGCATCGTTCGGCGAAGAGCTTCGGCGCGAGCGTGAAATCCGCGGCATCTCGCTGAAGGAAATCGCCGATGCCACGAAGATCAGCAAGCGTTTCCTCGAAGCCATCGAGCGCAACGATCACAAGACTCTGCCGGCGCCGGTCTTCACGCGCGGCTTCGTGCGCGAATACGCGCGCTACCTCGGCCTGAACTCCGACGAGATGGTCAACCGCTACAACTTCGCCGCCGTCGGCGACGACCGCATCGAACAGTCCGCGCATCTCGAACGCCTCACGACGCCGCAAGCCCCGCCGCCTCCGCGCAAGAAAGCGGCGCCGAGAGGCATTCCGCCGCCGTATGCGCGCGTCGACCGCAACGTCTACATTCTCATCATCGTTGTCGTAGCGTTGGCCGGTGTCAGCTACTGGGCGCTCAAACACCGCCGCGAAACGCGCGCGAACGAGGAACGCCTCGCCGCCGAAACGAAAGCCGTGCCGACGGCGACCGTCGCTCCGCCGCCGCTCGGGCCTGCGCGGACCGAGAGCAGCTCGACGCAGCCGCCGGCAGGCGTTCCCGCGAAACTGACTCTCAGTCTCGAGATCACGCAGACCTCGTGGATCACGCTCGAAGCCGACGGCGAGCGCCTCATCAACGACGAGCTGCGCCGCGGCTTTCATCGCACGATGGAAGCGAAGGATGGATTCCGCTTCAAAACCATCGGCAACGCCGCCGGCGTGACGATGACGTTGAACGACGTGCCGATTCCATCCCTCGGCCACGACGGGCAGGTGCTGCACGACGTCGTCTTCGACCGCGCCGCACTTCAGAAACTGCAGACATCCCCGGCGCCCAATCAGCAATGAGCGACTTTCCCGCCGAGCTATCGGGCTCGGGAATCATCGAGCGCATCGAATCGGGCCACTACCCGCGCGAAGTCGTCGAGACCATCGCCCGCGGTTTTCTCCCGCTTCCGCAGGACGACCTGATCCCCGTGCTCGCGTACCTGACGAACTCGCCGGACGTCGCCATCGCCGCGGCCGCGAAGGCGTCCCTGACCGACGTTCCTGCGCGCAGCATTCATTCGTTCGCCTCGAACGAGAACGCGCCGCCTGAGCATCTCGCCCTGCTGACGCGCGCCACGGACGATCCGTTCATCCTCGAGGCCCTGATCCGCAACCGCGCCGTGCCCGACGCGCTCGTCGCCGAAGTGGCCGCGGTCGCTGACGCGGCCGTGCAGGAGATCGTGGTCATCAATCAGGCCCGCATCCTGCGCGCGCCGGAAATCCTCGACGCGCTCCTTGCCAATCCTGCGGTCACCGCCGACGTTCGGCGCCGCGTCGCCGAAACGCGCGAGGAGTTTTTCGAGAAAAAAGCGCGCGTCGCCGCGGCGGAGCCGGTGGCCGCCGCCGAAGTTGCCGAAGTCCTCGAATCATCCGGCGAAGAAACCGGCGACGACGATGACGCGGCGATATTGACGTTGTCCGACGAACCGATCGCCGATCTGCTCGAAAAGGCAGGGACCGATTCGAACGACGCCCTTCCGCCGTCGCTCATGGAATCGGAAAAGACGGATGAGAAGAAGGTCTCGGTCTTCGCGCAGATCCTAGTCATGTCCGTCTCGGACAAAGTCAAACTGGCCTTCAAAGGCGGCAAGACCGAGCGGATGATCCTGGTCCGCGATCACAACAAGCTCGTATGCAGCGCGGTCATGCGCAATCCGCGCATGAGCGAGCTCGAAGTCGAGTCGATCGCCGGCATGCGCAACATCGAGGAGGAGGCTCTCCGCCTCATCGCCATGAAACGCGAATGGGTATCCAAGTACAACATCGCTGTGACATTGGCGCGCAATCCGAAGTGTCCGGTGGGGGTTGTCCTGCCGCTGATCAATCGATTAACCTTGCGCGACTTGAAGGGCTTGAAAGACGACAAGGGCGTGAGCGAAACGGTCCGTGGCATGGCCCGGAAGATGTACATCCAGCGCAGCCAGAAATCCTGAATGAAGGTCAACTACTACGACGTGCTCGGAGTCGATCGCTCCGCATCCGAGCCGGAGATCCGCGAGCGGTTCCGGAAGCTCGCGCGCGAGCAGCATCCCGACCGCTACACCGGCCCGGATAAAGCGGAGTCGGAGCGCAAGTTCCAGACGCTCACCGAGGCCGTCAATGTGCTCACGAATCCGGCGAGACGGAAGCAGCACGATGCCGAGATCGCCTCGCCAACCGCCCGCGCGGCCGGAGGCGCCGTCGATTTCGCACAGGTGGGGAAGGCGTATCTCGCAAAAGGTGTGAAAGCCTACCGCGATGGCGATTATCGTAGCGCCTACGAAAACTTCGACATGGCGGCCAAGCACAATCCGCAGGACGGCAAGGCCTTCCATTACCTCGCGCAGGCCGCGACGCGCATTCCGTCGTACGCGCGCCAGGCAGTGCAGGCCATCGAAACGGCCGTGCAGCGCGATCCGATGAATGCGGTCTATCTAAAGGATGCGGGGCTGATCTGCAAACGGGCCGGACTGGCCGCAAAAGCGGAGAGATACCTCGAGGAAGCGTTACAGTGGGACGCAGACAATATTGAAATCCGTACGGCACTCTCCGAGTTGCGGCAGCGCGCCGAGGTCAAAGAAGGCGGAAAGGGGTTTACCCTTTTCAAAAAGGGCTGAGTGGGAATGGACGTGAAGGCATACGGCCTCACCGATGTCGGACGGCAGCGTCAGCACAACGAGGATACGTTCCTCGTTGAGGACGAGGCGAAGCTCTTCCTCGTTGCCGACGGCATGGGCGGCCACGCCGCCGGCGAGATCGCCTCGCGCATCGCCGTCGATTCCATCAGCGAGTTCATCGTCCACACGAAAGAGGACGACGGCACCTGGCCGCACGCCTACGACGAGCACTACACGCGCACGACCAACCGCCTGATGGCCGCGCTGCGCATGGCCAACACGCGCGTCCTCGAAGCGATGCGCAAGGACGCCAAGCTCCGCGGCATGGGCACGACCGTCGTCGCTGCCATGGCCGGCGACGGCAAGATTTCGGTCGCGCACGTCGGCGACTCCCGCGCCTACATGATCCGCAACGGAAAAATCTCGCGCATCACGAACGATCACTCCTGGGTCTACGAGCAGGTGCAGGCCGGGATGCTGACGGAGGCCGAAGCCGAGAAGCATCCGCTCCGCAACGTGATCACTCGCGCCCTCGGCGGCGCGCTGTCCGTGAATCCCGATGCCTCGGAGATCGACAGCCGTCCCGGCGATGTCTACCTCCTCTGTTCCGACGGACTCACTGGCATGGTTCCCGAAGAAGAGATCCTGAAGCTCGTCACGGAGAACGCCGACGATCTCGAGAAGGCCTGTCAACAGTTGATCGACACAGCCAACGCGCGCGGCGGCCTCGACAACGTGACGGCGATTTTGGTGAAAACTACGTAACCATGCACGTTCGAATCGACTACTGCGGGGTTTGAAACTATCTCCCCCGAGCCTCCAGTCTGGCGGCTGAGATCAAACGAGAGTTCGGCATCGACAGCGAGATCGTCCGCGGCAGCGGCGGAATCTTCATCGTCACCGTCGACGGGAAGAAGATCTTCTCGAAGAAGGAAGAGGGCCGGTTCCCCACCGAGCGCGAGATCCTCGACCAATTGCGCGCCTAACTCATCTGCGCAACATCTGCGTTCATCTGCGGATCGATCGTCGCCACGAGCGGCCAGTGGTCGGACGGACCTCGCTCGATGACGCGTGCATCGCGGATCTGCCACGTGGGATCGGTGAAGATGTAGTCGAGGCACTGCTTCGTCGCGCGATGCGTGACGATTTTCTCCGCGACGCATGACGTCACGATGCTGCCGTCGTGAAACACGCGTAGCTCCTCGCTGGTCGGATTCGTATTGAAGTCGCCCATCAACACGAACGGCAACTCCGACTTCGCCACCATCCCGGCCACAACCTCGGCCTGCATCAGCCGCGTACGCGATCCGAATCGCGCCCACGCCACGAGGTGCGTGACGTACGCGATGAGCCGGATGCCGTCGACGTCGATCGTCGCGCCGAGCATCGACCGCGGTTCGCCCTTGCCCGGCAATGGATCGATGCGCGTGTCGACGATCGTTCCGCGCGTCAGCACCGCGTTGCCGTATTCGCTGCCGCCCTTTGCCATCGCCCGGCCGAAGAAGAGCTGCATGCCGGTGAGCCGTTCCAACTCCGCGGCCTGATCGCGGAAACGCGACTGCCACGTGCCGCGATGCATTTCCTGCACGCCTACGATGTCCGCCTTCGCCTCCCGGATCACCTCGGCGATGCGTTCGATGTGCCGCGCGTGCAGCAGCGCGCTTTGGCCCTTGATGTTGTAGGTCATGACGCGCAGCGGCACGCCGGAAACGAAGCGAAAACAGTGCCGCGACTGACACAAGACTCTCCAGTCCGGCGCGGTTACACTCCGCTCGTGCATCCGGAGATTCAGGAACTTCAGACCAAACTGAAGGAGATTCTTTACGACTGTGCGGTCGAAATCCGCGCCACGAAAGCCGCGCTGTACCTGAGCACGAACGATGGACGGTTCGAGCTAATTACGGAGTACGGATTTCGCGGCGTCGTCCGGCCACTGGCCGATCGCACCGACCCGGTCGTCGATCGCTGCGGCCGTGGACGCACGCCGTTCTTCATCAACGGCCTCAACACCGAGCCGCGTTTTTCGCACGTCATGTTCGAGTCGGCGAGCGACCGCCTCCTGGCTGCGCCGCTCTACCTGCGCGGCAATCTGGTCGGATTCGTCGACATGCGCGACAAAGCGGGGAAGGCGCCCTTCGATGCCGCCGATCTGCCGAAGGCGCAAAAAATCGTGGAGCGCATCGGCGAGCAGTTCGCGAACCGGAACGTCTTCAACCAGCGATTCATCACGCTCTCCGAGGCGCCGCCAAAGGCCACGCTCGTTCCGCCGTCGATGTCGCCGTCCGAGGCGAGGGTGGCGCCGATCGTCGATCCGGCGCCGCCGAAACCTGCCGCCCCGGCCAAGCCGTCGCTTTGGGGAGCGGAACGTTCCGCGCCGTCGAACGTGCCCGCGTTGTCGACGCTCATCATCGAGGCGCGCAGCAACGCCGACCGCATCGCCGTTCCCGAATCGCCGGACACGATCGGCGAAGCGGAGCTGGCGGTCATCCGCGACCTGCTCCGTTCCATGTTGCTGATTCCCGGAGCGGTCGTCGCCTCGGTATCGGCCTACGGCCACATGGGCGGCGTGCAGGAAGTGGCGGCGCGATCGTCGCTGACGGACGAAGCGGTGAACGTGCTGCAGTCGAAACTGAATTTATGGTTGACGAAGCGCGGTGAGGCCGGCGGCTTCGTGCGCACGAACATCAACCTGCCCTTCGGCGCGCAGGACGCGCAGATCGCCGCCGCGCACATCCAGAAAGTCTTCACCGCGCCGATCACCGCCGGATCGTTGCGCGGGTTGTATCTGACCGTCGTTTTTGCGGCCACACCCGACCGCGGCGCGCACGAGTTGCTGGCTGCGTTTCACAAACAGTTGCAGACCGCCATCGAGCACTCAATGGAGCGCGGCACGCTGCAATCGACGCGGTCGCGCATCGCCGACGCGCTGGTCGAGCCCGACTTTACGAAGTATCCGGAGCTGCGCCGACACACCGATTCGGTCACCGCGCGCGTGGAAGCGTTCGCGCGATTCCTGTCGCTGTCGCCGGCGGATGCGGAGACGGCGCGCGTCGTCGCCATCGTCCACGACGCTGGCATGCGCCTGCTCGAGTACGAGCGCCTCTATCGCAAGAAAGATCTGACCGCGGACGAGCTTTCGATTCTGAAAGAGCACGCCGTCGTCGGCGCTTCGATCGTCGAGCCGCTCCTCGGCAACGAGATCGCGCGCGCGGTGCTTTGCCATCACGAACGCTGGGACGGCCACGGCTATCCCAACGAAGTACACGGCACCGACATCCCGCTTGCCGCGCGCATTGTCCAGATCTGCGACGTTTACGAGACGATGATCGCCGCCGACAGTTACGCGCCGGCCGAGCCGCTCGAAGTCGCCGCGGCGAAGATCGCTCGCGCCGCCGGCACGCAGTTCGATCCCGACCTCGCGCAGAAATTCGTCGACATGCTGCGCGCACGTTAGACTCCGCGCCGATGAAGATCGATCGCGACGAAGCGAAACGCATCGCAACGCTGGCGCATCTGGAGTTCGACGATCCGGCGCTCGAACGCATGGCCGGCGAGATGACGAAGATCCTTTCGTACATCGACCAGCTTCGCGAAGTGGATGTGGCCGGATTCGAGTGGACGGACCCGGCCGACGCCACGCCGCTGCGCGACGACGTGCCGCGTACGCCGGTCGAGCGCGATGCGGTCGCCGCAAACGCGCCTGCATTCAGCGACGATGGCCACTTCATCGTTCCGAAGGTGATCGGTGACTGACCTTCTGAACCTGCCGTGGCACGAAGCGCGCGAACAGGCCAGCGGCAAGGAGTTAGCTGCCGCGTCGCTTGCTGCGATCGATCGCCTCAATCCGAAGCTCAACGCGTTTCTGCACATCGGCCGCGACATCGGCGACGGGATGCCGGTGGCGGTGAAGGACAACATTGTCACGACCGATATGCCGACGACGTGTGCGTCGCGAATCCTCAGCAACTTTCGCTCGCCGTTCGATGCAACTGCGGTGGCGCGTCTGCGCGGCGGGGGATGCAGTATCGCCGGCAAAACGAATCTCGACGAATTCGCCATGGGCTCGTCGACCGAGCACTCGGCATTCGGGCCGGCGCGCAATCCGTGGGATCCATCGCGCGTTCCCGGCGGCTCGTCCGGTGGTTCGGCGGTGGCCGTGGCCGCGCGCATGGTGCCCGCCGCGCTCGGATCGGAAACGGGCGGCTCCGTGCGCCAGCCGGCCGCGCTCTGCGGCGTGGTCGGACTCAAGCCGACCTACGGCCGCATCAGCCGCAACGGCCTGGTTGCATTCGGATCGAGCGTCGATCAGATCGGCATCATCACCAAGACCGTGCTCGAATGCGCCAGTCTCCTCGGCATGATCGCGGGACACGATCCGTTCGACTCGACGTCAGCCACGAACGCGGTTGACGATTACGCGGCCGATCTCGACGGCGGCGTTCGCGGACTTCGCTTCGGCGTCGTTCGCGAAGCGGTGGGGCAGTTGGAAGGAGAAGTCCGCGCGAATTTCGATGACGCACTGGCCGTCCTTCGCGGCGGCGGCGCGATCATCGAAGAGGTCAGCGTTCCGTCCATCGGCTACGCCATCGCCATCTACTACATCGTCGCCAATGCCGAGGCCAGCGCGAATTTGTCGCGGTTCGACGGGATTCGTTACGGGCATCGCAGCGATCGCGCGAAATCGCTGCGCGAGGTTTACTTCGAATCGCGCGGCGAAGGTTTTGGCGACGAAGTGAAGCGCCGCATCATGCTCGGAACCTTCGCGCTGTCGTCCGGCTACTACGACGCTTACTACGGCCGCGCGCAGGCCGTCCGCGCGAAACTGCGCGACGATTTCAACAACGCATTCGCCCGCTTCGACTACCTGCTCACGCCGACCACACCGGAAGTCGCGTTTCCGATCGGCGCAAAAACGGATGATCCGCTGGCGATGTACTTGTCCGACATCTTCACCGCCCCCGCGAATCTCGTCGGCATCCCCGCCATCGCCGTCCCCTCGGGATTTTCACGCGAGCACCTGCCGCTCTCGCTGCAGATCATGGCCCCGCACTTCGCCGAGCGCGCCATGTTCCGCGCCGCGAATTTCTTCGAACGCGAAACGAACTACTGGCGCGAAGAACCGGTTTAAAGGCGTTTCACCACTAAGACACAAAGAGCACGAAGGGATTCTCTTTGTGTCCTTTGTGCCTTTGTGGTGAAAACGCTTTTAGACCCTACGGGGCATTGAAAATCGCATCGTCCACCGCCACGTTCGTGCGGATCGCGGTGATGGTTCTAGTGGTGGTGTCGTACGAAGCGACGTCCGAGGAGCGGATCAGGAACGGCAGCTTCACGCCGCTTATGTCGCGGTAGTCGTCGAAGTCGACCTGCTCCGACAACGGCGCGATCATCGTCTGCGTCGTGATTCGCCGGCGCAGAAGCAGTCCCGTCTGGATGTCGAAAAAGTACGTTCGCGTCGTGTCGGCATTGTCGACGACGTCGACCGCGTACGCCTCGCGGTCGCCGGCCTTTTCGATGCGCGGATTGCGGAGACGCGAGACGTCGTCGGTGAATTTGACGGCGGCGAAGTTCGCGACGTTGTTTCGCAACGCAGCGATGGTCTCGGCGGGCAGCACGGTCAACTTCCCGCCGCTCAGCACCCATCCCGACGTCCCGGCGAGCCCCTGCTTCGCCACTCCTTTTTCTGACGTTGCCGTGATCAGCATGCGGTCGGGCGGTTTCAGGACGATCTCGACAGTCGATGGGCCGGCCTCGCGCGCGACGGCCGCGTTGATCACGATCGTGCGCACCTTCGACGCCGCGTCGCCGCCGATCGCGGAGCGGTACCGCGCAATGACGTCCGCGGGCGGCGGTACCGTTCGCGGCACGATCAAAGCGCGTTCTTTGACGAAGTCATGCGGCGGAAGCGGCGCGAGCGTCGCCACCTGCAGGCTTCCACGATGGCACGAGTAGCAGGTCAGTTTTCGGTTGCCGTCGAAATGCTCCTTGTTGATCGCCAGCACCATCTGGATCATGCGCAGGCCGGTGGCTTTCGGCGGTTTGTCATCGCGCGCCCACTCCCATTTGTCACCCGTCTTGACGTGGCAATAGTCGCAGTGGACGCCGAGCGAGTCGCTGATGAAATTCATCGCCAGGAAGAGCTGCGACTCCGGAAGGCCCTGAAGCGCTTTGATGTTTTTCCGCGTCGCCTCGACCGGCTGGTCGGCGAATGCGACGGCGGCGAAAAGCAGCGCGGCGATTTGAATGCGAATCTTCATCATGGCCTCACTCGATGCTCGTCACGGTGAACGTGACGCGGTAATCCGCGCGCGACCATTGCGCGCGGAAGGGGAGACGGACGCCGTTTGCGTTGCGATAGTCGGAGTAGTCGATCTGATCGGGCAGGTTGCCGAACGGCATGGCGGTCTCGCGGTATCGCGCGGTGAGGTCGCCGTCGATGGTCCAGCGTTCATTGCGAACTTTTTCCGCTGCCGGAGGCGCGAGGAGATAGATGGCGAACGCGCGCGTCGCTTCCGGCGGATGCGAGAGCTTCGTGTCGTACGAAAGATTGGCGCCATCGATCGTGAGCGTGAACGGTGCGCTGACCGGCTCATCGCGTCCGCTGTAACGCTCCACCGTTCCTTTGACGACGCGCCGCGTGACCTCGGCTGGCGTCTTCGGAAAGTGTCCAATCGCCTCGTCCGCGGCGATCGTGGCTTTCGCGGGCGGCGTTGGCCGGGCGTTCCAGCCGGCGTTGGCAATGTCGGGCGTCGCGACCGGCTTCACGCGACCCTGATGGCACGTGTTGCAGGTCACGGTGAGTTTGCCGCCGAACTGCTGCTCGTTGATCGCGCGCGTCATGGCCATCATCTTTCGTGCGGCGTCTTTGGCCGGCTTCTCGTCCGACTCCCAAGCTTTCGCGTGGCAGTGCGCACACGTCACGCCGAGGGAATTCGACATGAACGCCATGACCGGGATGAGCTGCGACGACGGCAGGCCTTGCAGCACCTTGATGTTTTTCTTGGTCTGCTCGACCGGCAGGTCGGCTGACTGTGCGGTGGCGACGAGCAGAGCGAAGGCAGCAATGGCGATGCGCATCAATCCTCCCTCTGAAAAACTGCGTGGTAATGACCGCGTTCGGTGTCGCCGTCGACGACGAGGCGTCCGCCGGAAATCCAGGCCGCCACGGTCTCGCTGTGGGCGCCCGGTCCTTTCCGGCAGATCATCAGCCGGCCGTCGTGCCATGTGGCGCGGCCGTTGCCCGGCATCCCTTGCGCAGCGCGCCACTTTCCGTCCGTGATCACGCGCCACGAACGATCTTCGGCGCGCCCTTTCGCGACACGATGCTGCCGGACGCGAACTTCATGCGCGTTCTGGACGATCGACTGCGTGAAGGCGTCGTACGAGGACGGCACCATCATGTGGAAGTCGCTTTCCGCTGGTACGAGCTTCCAGTTGCCGTCGAGCCGCGGCCCGGCGATCGCGGGCGCGATCGACGTCCGCGAGCATGCCGCGAACAGCGCCGGCGGCAGGATGGCGATGGCCATGATGGCGGCGATCGAAATGGCCTGGCTGCGCGGGAAGGGATTTCGGAGCAGCGACACGCGGCGTTCGATCGAGGTCGAAGACATGCCGAGGGCGAAGTCGCGCGGCGCGGTCATGGAGGCGATGCGCACCAGCGCCGCGGCGTACGCGCGCGGCGACGATTGGCCGGCTGCTTCTTCGTCGCAGGCGAGCTCGCGCAATTCGGCGATCTCACGGCGAAGGAAGAACGCGGCCGGATGGAACCAGACAGGAAGCGCCATCAATTGCAGAAATGCATTCACCGCGAAGTCGCGGCGGCGGACGTGGGCGCGCTCGTGGGCGATCGCGGGATCGAGCAAGTCGCTTATGACGAGCATGCGCGGGATGAGGATCGTCGCGCCGATCGTGACCGGTGACGCGATCTCGTCAGAGATGCGGATGTCATTCGCAAACGGATGCGAAGTTGCCAGCAGACGCCGCGTCCGCTGTGCGGCGGCGATCAGGCGCGCGGCAGCCAGCAACAAGCCGATGGCGTACACAATGGCGACGATTTCCGCGGAGCGGAGGTTCAGTGAAGGCCGCATCGGAGAGAGCGGCTCGCGCTGGATGGCGATGGTCGCAGCGGTGCCCGCGGACGTCGATGCCATGAGAGTCGTGCCTGGCGCGGACCGCGGAATGAGTGTCGTCGCCGGCGCGGCCACCGCGGCAATCAAGGTCAAGGCAAGGAGAGGGAAGCGCAAGCGCGCCGGCGCGCGGCGCAGCAGCCGCGCCGCGCCGATTCCGATCAGCGCGATCGCGGCGGATTGCCACGCGGCGTTGATGACGAACGTCACCACCGCCTCAGCGACGCGATCCATGGCTCTCCTCCTCCTCGACCAGCTTCTGCAGCCGCCGCAGCGTCGCGGGCGTCAACTGTTTCGTTTCCACGAGGCTCATTACCAGCGCCTCGGCCGAGCCTCCGAAGATGCGCTGCACGACGTCGCGCAACGTAGCCCCGAGCGCTTTTTCGCGTGAGACGGCGGCGCGGTAGCGGTAGGCACGATCGACGAGCGTCCGGGTCGCTTTTCCCTTCCGCACGAGGACGTTGAGCATGGTCTGGACGCTCGTGTACGCGAGCTTGCCGCCCAGCCGCTGCTGCGCCTCGGACACCGAGGCCGGGCCGTCCTCCCACAGCACCTGCATGATTTCGAGCTCGACGGGGGTGAGCTGGTCGTTGTGTTTGCGTCGCGGCATCTCGGTCTCCTAAAACGTTAGGAGATACGATCGGTCCGCGTTTCGCGATTGTCAACTAAAACTTTAGGAGACGTCATCGCACCGCGTGGGTGCGGGACCCGAACGTGACGAACCGGCCGGCGATCTGGCGGTCTCCGCTCACTTTTTCGTAGGCAACGAGGAACGTGCCATCGCCGATCGACACGACGGAGGGATCGCGCTCGTCGGCGGACGAAGTGGCGATCGACAGCGGGATGACGTTGCCGGCGCGATCGATCGAGGCACCGACGATGTCATGCGTACGGTCGCCCTTTGCCGTCCGCCAGACCACGACATAGCGCTCGCCGTCACCGGCGACGTCGGGACGCGTCGGACCGGCGTCAGGGCCAAAGGTCCCAAGGATGCGAGATTGATTCACAGCCGCCGGAAAATCGGTAAATGACGGGGGAAGAAGGCGAGTCATCACGACGTCCCCTCCCTTGTCACGCGCGCCCTGAAACCATGCCAGCGCAACGTCGCGGCCGTCGCTCCGGATCGCGGGCGCGGCGTCGCTGTCGAAATCAAAGACCTTCGCTGCGCTGACGCTGTACAGCGAGGTGAACTGCAGTGAATACGAAATCGTTTGAACGAGCGCGCAAGCACAGGGATTGAAGCGGCCGAAGGTTTGGCACTTCGACGGACATGTGATGGGCCCGGCAAAGTGACCGAAAGAAGCGATCTGAGGGTAATCGGTGGCGACGGCCATGTCCGTCGCGGCCATGCCTGCATCGAGCGGCTCGCTGAGCGAACCGTCGTCGCGGAGTTGCCATGCTGAGGCGCCGGCGGAGATCCATGTGGTTTTTCCGGCGCGAACGATTGCGGGCGCGGTGACCGGCTGCGTGATGGCGCGCAGCACCACGGGCGCGGACGGCTTCAGGGCACGATCGAGCCGGCAATACACCGCGCGCGTGACCGGCGGTGAGGTGGAAACGATTTCGAGCCAGGCCAGCGTGAAGCCGTCGCCGCGCGGTACGGCGGCAATGGAAGGGGCGACGACGTAGACGAGCTCGGACGAAGCGGTCGGAATGATCTGCACCTGACCGGTGAAGTGCCCGGTGGCGTCGAGGCGAACGACGGAGATCCGATCGCCGTCAGAGCCGGGCATCAGCCATGCGATGGCGACGCCCGTTCGATCTTTCGCCATCGAGACGGCCGGCGCCGGCAGAAACGAGCTCACGTTCGTGAACGGAATCGGCCCTGAGGCGATCTCGGCGCTGATCGTCTGGCCGAATGCATTCACTGACTGGATCAGGAGAACGGCGAAGAGCAGCTTGCGCATGATGTGAATACGGCTTCGATCGCGTCAACGTCGGGGCGTGTTGCCAATCGCCGCGTCAGCGGCTTTCAGAAGGTAGCGAGGGGTGCGAGTTGCTTCATCGCGAGCACCCCTCGAAACGCGAGACGAGAATAGCGTGTGCCGCGTCAGCGGCACTGGATGGAGTGTCACATTTTCCAGTGCCGCTGACGCGGCACGAATCGTGGGCGCGCGATTTTCGAGGGGTGTTCGCTTCGCTCTCACCCCTCGCTACCTTCTGAAGCCGCTCCGCGGCGGGTTGCCCGCGACGTCGAAAGCATCTCCACGCTCGTCTGTTCTACAGACTCTCTGCTACACTTTCCCTCGTGCGTAAGTGGTGGGTGGGCCTCCTCGGAGTGCTTCTTCCGGCGGCAATTCTGGCCGCCTCTCCTTTTAAAACCATTACGCCCGAGTTGCGCGCGTCGCTGACGGCCGACTACACCATCGAGGTCGTGGTCACGCCGCATGAGGGCGATGCGTGGAGCCGGCTGGCCAAGCGCGTCACCGGCGACGGCGATCGCTGGAACGAGATCGCGGCCTTCAATCGCGCCGGCGGCAACCTCACCACCGAGCAGCACGTCCGCATTCCATTCAACCTCCTCCGTCCCAATCTGCAGCGCGACGTTGCCGCGGCGCTTTTTCCGTCCGACACGGACGTCGCCGCGGGCCGGCGTCATGTCGTCGTCGGCAGCAGCGGCATCGAAGGCGAATCGCTCTGGAACATCGCCGAGTGGTTTACCGGCCGCGGCGAGAACTACGCCGCGATCCGCGCCGCGAATCCGTCGCAGAGACTCTCGACCCGCAAAGGTGACGTGATCCTCATCCCGAAGGAGTTGCTCGCTTCGGCATTCCGCCGCGGCGAAAGGGAGGAACGTAATGCACCGAAGACAGCCGAGGTTCGGAAATCGGAGGACGATCCGGAAGAGCGTACGGGCGCGCATGGTGATGCTGCGGCAGCTTCGTTACCTGAAGCAGTGGCCGTTTCCAGCCAGCCGTCGCTGACCTACGACCGCACCTCCGCCGAACCGTTTGCCGTCTATCGGCTGCAGAAGGGTGAGGCGCTCTATTCGTCGGTGGCGATCCGGTTCACGGGCCGCGTCTATTCGAAAGACGTCGGCGATGTGCTCGATCGCATCGTCAAATTCAATGCGATCGACGACGTGGCGCGGATTCCGATCGGCTATCGCGTGAAGATTCCGATGTCGTTGCTGCTGCCGGAGTATCTGCCGGCCGACGATCCTGCACGCGTTGCGAACGAAGAGGCCAAGCGCGCCAGCGCGAAGCTTGCCGTGCGCCCGCGCGCGAAAGGCCTGGCCGGCGTGCGCGTCATTCTCGATGCCGGTCACGGCGGACGCGACGTCGGCGCGACGTACGACGATGTATGGGAATCGAACTATGTGTACGACGTGATGTGCCGCCTCAAGCGCATCCTGGAAAAAAAGTCGGGTGCGACGGTCGCGGCGACGACGAAGTCGAAGCAGGGCGGCTACGACGTTCCGGATGACGATGAGCTCGAAGAAGCGACCGACCACATCGTGCTCACCTCGCCGAAGTACGTGATCGGCGATCCGGCCGTCGGCGTCAATCTGCGCTGGTACCTCGCCAACTCGATCTTCCGCCGGGCCATGAAGGCGAGCGTGGCGCGCGAGAAAGTGGTCTTCCTCTCCATTCACGCCGACTCGCTCCATCCGTCGCTGCGCGGCGCGATGGCGTACATCCCGGGCCAGCGTTACGTGACTGGGTCGTACGAGAAGAGCGAGCAGGTCTACCTCGCGCGCGCCGAGGTCCGCGAGAGTCCGGTGGTGAAACATTCGGAGAAGGAATCGCTGACCGCCGAGGGGCTGTCACGCGATCTGGCGGAGTCGATCATCGATGCGTTTGACTCCGACGGGCTCAAGGTCCATCCATTCAATCCCGTTCGCGACAACGTGGTCCGCAACGGACGGGAGTGGGTGCCGGCGGTGATCCGCTACAACCTGATCCCCACCCGCGTCCTCCTCGAAATCTGCAACCTCGGCAACGACAAAGACCGCGCGCTGATCAAGACGAAGAAGTACCGTCAGCGCGTGGCCGAGGCGATTTATCAGGGGCTGGTGAACTACTACAACGATCGCGAGGATGACGCGCCGCGCACCGCGCCGTCGATCGCCAGCGGACGGTAGCGGAGCGGCGTAGCGCCAGCGGCCCGCTGGCTGTACCGCCGGAGCCTGCCCTGAGCGGAGCGAAGGGGCTCGGCGGCAAGTATCGCGTTCGCGTCACGTGCCAGCGAGTCGCTGGCGGTCCAGCCGCCGAGCCGCCGGCGCTACGAAAATCTCGCGCATATAATCGCCGCGCTTATGCCTCGCTCTTTTGAAGGGGATCACAACGCTGAAGGTTTGCGCTTCGCGGTGATCGCCAGCCGCTTCAACGACGAGATCGTCGACGGACTCCTCCGCGGCGCGCTCGATTGCCTGGCGCGCCACGGCGCCGCCGATGATGCCGTTTCCGTCTACCGCGTCCCCGGCGCCTTCGAGATCCCGACGCTGGCCGCGAAACTCATCGACGTCGATGACGTCGACGCCATCGTCACCCTCGGCTGTCTGCTTCGCGGCGACACGCCGCACTTCGACTTCATCTCCGCGCAGGTCACCAACGATCTCTCGCGCGTCGCCACCGAGGCCAAGTTCCCCATCGCCTTCGGCGTCATCACGTGCAACACGCGCGAGCAAGCCATCGAGCGGTCGTCGCCGGGCAGCGGCAACAAAGGGTGGGAAGCGGCGCTGGCGGCCATCGAGATGGCCAACCTGTGGCGCGCGCTTCGCAGCGAGGAAAACTTCTAGATGGGAGCGCGCCGAAAAGCCCGGGAGCTGGCCGTGCAGATGTTGTATCAGTACGACCTCTCCGGCAACGCGCCGGACATGATCATCGACACGTTCGACGATCTGCAGAAGTCGAAGCCGAACACGCGCGAGTTCGCCGCGAAAATTTTCCGCGGAACCGTCGATCACCTCTCCGACATCGACGGCATGATCCAGGCGCAGGCCGACAACTGGCGCCTTTCGCGGATGGCCGTCGTCGACCGCAACATCATCCGCTTATCGGTCTACGAATTTCTGCACGAGAGCGAGACGCCGAAGCTGGTGGTGATCGACGAAGCCATCGAGATCGCCAAGAAGTTCGGCAACGATAAATCGTCGCAGTTCATCAACGGCATCCTCGACGGTATTTTGAAACGCTACAATCTCGCCACGTGAGTCTTCTCGGCCGTCTCGAAGATCTATCCCTTACCGACATCGTTCAGATCGTCCACCTGAGCCGGCGTACCGGCGTGCTGGAGATCGTCGACGATCGCGGACGGCATACGGTGATGTTCCGGCAGGGGCTGGTCGTCAACGCGTCGTCGCCGGAGCATCCCGATCTGCTGTCGTACCTCGTCGCGCGCGGCTCCGTCCCCGAGGCCGCGGCGCCGGGACTTCGGCAGATGGAGGAGAGCGGCATTCCCCTCGGCACGGCGGCCGTGGACATGAACATCATCTCGCCCGCCGATCTCGCCGCTGCCATTCACGAGCGCGTGGTCGGCGTGGTCGCGCCGCTGCTGCAGAGCCGCGAAGGGGAGTTCAACTTCATCCTCAGCGATCACGTCGGACCGATCGACGTCGAATACGACGCCGACACGATTTTCAAGGACGGCGGGTTTGCGCCGCAGAAGATCGTCGGCGCCGCGGACGGCGAGAAGCTCAAGCCGCTGCGCGGTCTCGAGGAGTCGCTGAAAGTGGGGAAGGCGCTCCTCCGCTCCGCCGCCACCGACACGCCCGCTCCCACGCTCGACCTCGGCCTCGGGCAGCCGAAAGAGCCGGAGCTGACGCTCGTTCCCGACGACAACATCCTGCCGTTTCCGACACCCGAGGAGCGTGAGGAGCAGACGTTCACGCCGGTCCCGGATGATGAGCCGTTCCCGAATGTTGAAGAACCGCCGCCGCCTCCGGCGCAGCCGCAGACTGCGCCGAAGCCGCGAGCGTCGGCTGGCCAGTTCAAGGTCGCCGGCGGATTGATCGAAGTCGAATCGCCCGACGCCACGTATCGCAACGTCGTCCTCTTCGAGCGCAACCCGCTGATCCGCGTCGCGGCGCGGCGCGCCTTCGGGCGCAATCGCGTGAAGATCGCGCAGTTCGGGACGATCGACGATGCCCGCGTCGCCATCGGCGACTACGTTCGCGCCAACACGTTCTTCGTCACCTTCCTCGAGCTGACCGACCACTCCGATTTGCTGCTGCAGCAGTTGAAGCGGAAGAATCCGCGGCTGCCGGTGGTGATGATCGATGCCGAGGCCGATCTGCGGCGTCGTCACGATCTGCTGCGGCGCGGCGCCGATCTCTATCTCACCAAGCCTTCGCCGGCGCGGTTGCAGCCTGGATTGGCCGAGGAGGAGTTGAGCCTCTTCGCCGACGAGATGGTGCTCTTTGCCGAGCGCGCGTTCCAGCAGTGGGAGCGCTACACGGGCGGACTCGATCCTGACGCCGGCCGACGTTTCTACGAGACGGCGGAGAAAGAGAACGTCGATCGTAGCTTCAGCCTGCTCAAGCAACTCATCAATGAGTTATCGAATCCGAACGACATCGGCGAAGTGTCTGCAACGATCCTGCGGCTTTCAGCGGAGTACCTCGACCGAGGGGCGCTCTTTGTGGCCGGCGACGACGAGTTCACCGGCATCTCCGGATTCGGCGCCGCGGACATGCCGAACCGCGTGAAGTCGCTGCGCATCCCTCGCGCAGAGCCCTCGATCCTCGGCGACGTGGCGACTTCGGGCGAAGCGCATCGCGGCAAGATGCGGCGCACCGCGGCCAACGTCCAGCTCATCGATCAACTCGGCGGAGCGCTGCCGACCGAGGTCGTTGCCCTTCCGATCATGCACGCGAAGCGGACGATTGGTATTCTGTACGGCGACAACGCCGCACATCGCGCTCCGATCGACACCATGACAGGACTAGAGATTTTCCTCAGCCAGGCCGGCTACGCGTTCGGCAACGCGGTCTTCGCGGCCGAGAAGGCCCGACATTGAAAGTTCTGGTCGTCGAAGACTCGAGCTCGATGCGCGCCTACCTGACCACGATCATCGAGGGCGGAACGGAGTCGTACGATCTCGAGATCGTGGAGGCCGCCAGCGGTTTCGAGGCGCTCAAGACGCTGCCGCACCACAAGTTCGACGCCATCCTCACCGACATCAACATGCCCGACATCAACGGTCTGGAGCTGGTGTCGTTCCTCAAAAATCACCCCGTGCACCGCTCGATCCCGATCATGGTCATCTCGACGGAGTCGCGCGAAGAAGACCGCAAACGCGCCGCCGCCCTCGGCGCCGAGAAGTACCTGGTCAAGCCGTTCCAGGCCGGCGAACTAATCGAGAAACTGCGGCGGCTGCTCAAGGTGGCGTAGGCGGTTGAATCAGAAAAAAGACGAATGTTGAATGTTCAATGTTGAATGTTGAGTGTTGAATGGCGTCGGTCGCGGTTGCCGCCTCATTCAACATTTGAACATTCAACATTCAACATTGAACATTCGCCTTCCAGCGGTCGGCGAATGGCTCCGAAAGGTCGCGAACAAACCAGTTGCCGCCCGGGCCGTGCCCGGGGAATGAATCTCTTGACCGCTCCTGTTCGGCAGTGTTACCGTTTCACCCCCTTCCGCGGGGAAGGTGTGTGGTTGTCTTTGAATGACGTTCGGCGCTGAGCAGTTCTCACCCGCGCCGCCGGTCCTCCGAAGATCGAATCTCAAGTCTTTCGTGGTGTGTTCAGGAGAGTCATGCGTACGTATTTTCCCAAACAGGGCGACATCGAGCCGAAATGGTTCATCATCGACGCCGAGGGCAAAGTCCTCGGCCGGATTTCGACTGAAATCGCCCGGATTATTTCCGGCAAGAGTAAGCCGACCTACACCCCCTTCCTCGACACCGGCGATCACGTCATCGTGATCAACGCCGAGAAGATCCTCCTGACGGGCAAGAAGGAGACGGACAAGATTTACCGTCACCACTCGCTCTATCCGGGCGGCCTCAGCGAGAAGGCGGCGCGTTTCGTCCGCGCCGACAAGCCGGAGTCGATGATCGAGCGCGCCGTCCTCGGCATGCTGCCGAAGAACAAGCTCGGCCGGAAGATGATTAAAAAGCTGAAGGTCTATCGCGGTACCACTCACCCCCACGACGCTCAGAAGCCCGAGCGGCTCGAAGTCGCTTAACGCAGGCAGGAGGATTCATTGGCTCTGGTTGAATACTACGGAACGGGACGCCGCAAGACGTCTACCGCGCGCGTCCACATCCGGCAGGGCAGCGGCGCGATCACGGTCAATCATCGCTCGCTCGACGAGTACTTCGGCAACGACGTGCTGAAGATGATCATCAAGCAGCCGCTTTCGCTGACGGAGACTGCCGACAAGTTCGACATCGTCGTCACGGTCGACGGCGGCGGGCCGAGCGGCCAGGCGGGCGCGATCCGTCACGGCATCTCGCGCGCCCTGCAGATCTACAACACCGAGCTGCGCAAGCGCCTGAAGAAGGCCGGCCTGCTCACCCGCGACCCGAGAATGAAGGAGCGCAAGAAGTACGGCCAGAAAGGCGCGCGCGCCCGCTTCCAGTTCTCCAAGCGCTAGTTCCGATGTACCGGCTTCCCCGATTTTGATTTTTTTGAAGACAGGAGCGGCCTTCGCTCCTGTCTTTTTTGTCTCACGCAGTCCAACTCAAACGTCACCGCGAAAAGGAGGGTTTGCTTGGCAGTCTCTATTACGATGAAAGAGCTTTTGGAAGCTGGCGTTCACTTCGGTCATCAGACCAAGCGCTGGAATCCCAAGATGAAGAAGTACATCTTCGGGAAGCGCAATGGGATCTACATCATTGACCTGCAGAAGACGCTCAAGCTCTTTAAGGAAGCTTCCGCGTTCATCTCGGACCTCGCGTCCCAGGGAAAACGCATTCTGTTCGTAGGCACGAAGCGCCAGGCGCAGGATGCCATTCTCGAAGAGGCCAACCGCTGCGGCATGTTCTACGTGAACAACCGCTGGCTGGGCGGCACTCTCACGAACTTCACCACCGTCCGCAAGTCGATCGAGCGCCTCAAGGAAATCGAGACGATCATCGGCGACACCGAGAAAGACATGTCGAAGAAGGAGCGCGCCGCCCTCGACCGCGAGCGCGAGAAGCTCCTCAAGAATCTCATCGGCATCCGCGAGATGGACGGCCTTCCGGACGCGCTCTTCGTGATCGATCCGAAGAAGGAGTACATCGCCATCCAGGAAGCGAAGAAGCTCGGCATCCCGGTCGTGGCCATCGTCGACACGAACTGCGATCCGGAAGACATCGACTACGTGATCCCCGGCAACGATGACGCCATCCGCGCCATCCGCCTCTTCACGCAGAAGATCGCCGACGGCGTGCTCGAAGGCTACAACCTGGCCGAGGAGAAGTTCATCGGCGTCGAGGACAAGGGCGAAGTCGAGCCCGAAGCCGCTCCGATTCCGGCCGAACCCGCCGAAGCAGTAAGCGCTCCGGCCGTTTCCTAGTTTTCGCTACGACTACTTCCACTTGGAGCGCCGGCTGCCCAAAACGGCAGACGGCGCTCTTGTATCAAAGGAGATTTCGCTATGACTCAGGTAACCGCAGCGATGGTCAAGGAGCTGCGCGAGCAGACCGGCGCCGGCATGATGGACGTGAAGAACGCCCTCACCGAGGCGCAGGGCAACATGGAGGAGGCCACCAAGATCCTCCGCAAGAAGGGCCTGGCCGCCGCCGGCAAGAAGGCTGGACGTGTGACCGCCGAAGGCACCGTGACCGCGTACGTCGGCGAGAACGCCGGCGTGCTCGTGGAAGTGAACTGCGAGACCGATTTCGTCGGCCGCAACGAGAACTTCCGCCAGTTTGCGGACGCCGTCGCCAAAGTGATCGCCGGCAGCAAGGCCAACTCCGTCGAGGAGCTGAACAACGATCCATGGCCGGCCGGAGATGGTGAGAACCAGACCGTCGGGCAGCACGTCCTGGCGATGATCGGCGCGATCAAGGAGAACATCTCCATCCGCCGCTTCGTCCGCTACGAGACCGCGCCGAACGCGGTGCTGTCGTCGTACATCCACGCCGGCGGCAAGATCGGCGTGCTCGTCGAGCTCACCGCCACCAGCGGCGAGAAAAACGACAAGATGAACGACGTCGCCAAAGACGTGGCCATGCACATCGCCGCTGCGGAGCCGCGCTTCATCCGCCGCGACGAAGTGACGCAGAAAGACCTCGATACCGAGCGCGAAATCGCCCGCGACGCCGCGGCGAAATCGGGCAAGCCGGAGAACATCGTCGAGAAGATGGTCAGCGGCAAGATGGATAAGTTCTACGGCGAGGCCTGCCTCCTCGAGCAGCCCTACATCCGCAACGACAAGCAGACCGTGAACGATTACCTGGCCGCCTCGGGCAAAGAGTCCGGCTGCGCGTACACGGTGACCCGTTTCACCCGCTACAAGCTCGGCGAAGGAATCGAGAAAAAAGGCCCCGACGATTTCGCCTCCGAGGTCGCGTCGTATTTAAAGTAGACCATTGCATTGAATGCAAATCAGGGCGGCCGGTGGGCCGCCCTTTTTGTTATCGGCCTTTTCCGATAAACCTCACTGACTGGTCAGTTATACTGGTCAAATGAAAGTCGCGGCGTCCGAATTCAAGGCGCGATGCCTCTCACTCATCGACGAGGTACACGAGCGGGGAGAATCGATCACGATCACCAAGCGCGGACGTGTAGTCGCATGCCTCGTTCCGGCGGGCGATGTCGACAGTCGCCCGTGGTTGCGCATGCGGGGGAAGGCACGCTGGCAAGGTGATCCCCTCGCGCCCGCATTGGACGAGGACGAAATCGACGCGCTGCGATGACACTACTGCTCGATACCCATGCGTGGATCTGGTGGGTCGATCAGGATCGTCGCCTCGGCGCAGCCGCGATCGCCGCGCTCGACCGGCTTCCGCCGGACCAGCGGCCGTTCCTTTCGGACATCAGCCTGTGGGAAGTGGCCACGCTGGTCGAACTGGGCCGTCTCGAGCTCGATGTTCCGCTCAGCGAATGGCTCGCCGCCGCCGCGCATCCGCGCTCCGTTCGAATCCTTCCGATTTCCCCCGCGATTGCCGCCGAGATCGCCGCCCTTCCCGAGACGTTTCACCGGGATCCTGCCGATCGTGTGATCGTATCGACTTGCCGCGTTATGGGCCTTGCTCTTCTGACTCATGACACGAGGATCATTCGGTCACGACTCGTGAAGCGCTGGAAGCCATGAAAATGTGTGTGTCCAACGTCCGTGGTGCGACAGGGATTGGTGGCCACTCACCTGTGTCTATTGTATAAAGCGTCGCGAATGCCGCCGCGTTACAAACGTATCCTTCTCAAACTTTCCGGGGAAGCGCTCATGGGCGGGCGCGGGAACGCCATCGATCCGGACACCATCGCCCGCATGGCCGACGAGATCGTCGAGGTTCATCGCACGGGTGTTCAGATCGCCATCGTCATCGGCGGCGGGAACATTTTTCGCGGCGTGACGGCGGCCACCGAGGGGATCGACCGCGTCGCGGGCGACCACATGGGGATGCTGGCCACGGTCATCAACGCCATCGCCCTGCAGGATGCGCTGGAACGTCGCGGCGCGCAGACGCGCGTGACGTCCGCGATCACGATGGCCGAGGTGGCCGAGCCGTTCATCCGGCGGCGCGCCATCCGGCATCTGGAGAAGTCGCGCATCGTCATTTGCGCGGCCGGCACCGGCAATCCGTACTTCACCACCGACTCCGCCGCCGCGCTGCGGGCCAGCGAGTTGAAGTGCGAGATCATTTTCAAGGCTACGAAAGTCGACGGCATCTACACCTCGGATCCGGAAAAAGATCCGACCGCCACGAAGATCCTGCACGCGACGTATCAGCGCGTGCTGGCCGAGCGTCTGCAGGTGATGGATGCGGCGGCGATCGATCTGGCGCGCGGCAGCTCGATTCCGATCTATATTTTTTCGCTGATGGAGCCGGGCAACATCCGTCGCGCCCTCATCGGCGAGGACATCGGCTCGATCGTCAGCGATTGATTCGACGCGAGGAAATCATGATCAACGATGTAATCAAAGACGTTCAACACCGCATGCACGGCGCCCTCGACGCGCTTCACCGCGAGTTCAAGACGCTCCGCACCGGACGCGCGAATGCGTCGATGCTCGACGGCATCGTCGTCGACTACTACGGCACGCCGACGCCGATCGCGCAGGTGGCGTCGCTCAAGGTTCCCGAGCCGTCGCTCATCGTGGCGGAGCCGTGGGACAAGTCGATGGTGTCGGTGGTCGAGAAGGCCATCCGCAATTCGGACCTCGGCCTGAATCCCGCCACGGACGGCAAGGTGATTCGCATCCCGATTCCGCAGCTCACCGAGGAGCGGCGCAAGGATCTGGTGAAACGCGCGCATCACATGGCCGAGGAATCGCGCACCGCCATTCGCCAGGTGCGCCGCGACGGCAACGACAAGCTGAAGAAGATGCTCAAGGATCATCAGATTTCCGAGGACGATGAGCGCCACGCCCTCGATGAAATCCAGAAGATGACCGACAAACACATCGACGAAGTCGGCAGCGTTCTGAAGAGCAAAGAAGTCGACATCATGGCGGTTTAGTGGCCGACGCCGAGCGGATTCTCGTCATCATCCCGGCTGCCGGAAGCGGAACGCGTTTCGGCGGCGACGTGCCGAAGCAGTTCCAGCCGCTCGGCGGCAAGCCGCTCGTGCAGCGCGTCGTGGAGCGATTCCTCTTCGATCCGATCGTGACGCGCGTGATCGTGCCGGTGATGGAGAAACTCGTCGACGCGGTGAAGTCGTCGCCGGGCGAGCGCGTGACGTTCGTCTGCGGCGGCGATACGCGGCTGCAGTCGGTGACGCGCGGACTCGAGGCGGCTTCCAGGAACGGTGATGAGTTCGATCTCATCGCGGTTCACGACGCCGTCCGCCCGTTTTTTTCGCTCGATACGTTTCACGCCACGCTCGATGCCGCGCGCGAGCACGGCGCCGCCTTTCCGGGCATCTCGCTGCCGGACACCGTGCATCAGATCGCGAACGAAGCGATCGCCAAGACGCTCGACCGCAGCGTGCTCGTCGCCGCGCAGACGCCGCAATGTTTCCGCGCCGACGTTCTGCGCGAGATCCTCGCGCGCGCGACGCGCGAAGATGCAAATGCGACCGATGAGGCGGGCCTGGCGGCGAAGTATGGTCATCACGTCCATCTCGTCCGCGGCGATTCAATGAACTTCAAAATCACGCGGCCGGAAGATCTGGTCATGGCCGAGCGCATCTTCGCGGAATGGGGCGGCGAGGGCGACGCATGATCCGCGTCGGTCAGGGCATCGACGTTCACGCGTTCGACGACACGCGTCCGCTGATCCTCGGCGGCGTTCGCATCAGCGACACCGGCGGGCTCGCCGGCCACTCCGACGCCGACGCAGTCCTCCACGCCATCACCGACGCGCTCCTCGGCGCCGCCGGCGCCGGCGACATCGGCGAGTACTTCCCGTCCGACGATCCGCGCTGGAAGGACGCCGACTCGGCGCTCTTCCTCCGCGAAGCGAAGCGCGTGGTCGATGAGATGAACGCGGAGATCGCCAACATCGACGTCACGATCATCGCGGAGAAGCCGAAGCTTGCGCCGTTCCGCGAAGGGATGCGCGGCAAGATCGCGTCGCTGCTCGATCTGCCGTCCGGCCACGTGAATGTCAAAGCGACGACCACCGATCACCTCGGCTTCATCGGCCGCGGCGAAGGGATTTGCGCGATGGCGGTGGTGTTGATCCTGTCATCCTGAGCCGCCGGAGGCGTTGGAGCGCGAAGCGCGGAACGCCGGAGGACGGCGAAGGATCTCAAGCTTCCCAAGCTGTGTTGAATCCCAATGTGTTTCAGCCGGAGTTGCGCATATTGAGATCCTTCGTCGTCCTGCGGCACTTCGCGCTTCGCGCTACGTGCCTCCGGCGACTCAGGATGACATCGCGCTCAGGATAGAGTTATGCGCAACATGATCCGCGTTCGTTTTGCGCCGTCTCCAACCGGGCACCTCCACGTCGGCGGCGCGCGCACGGCGATTTTCAACTGGCTGTTCGCGAAGCATCACGGCGGTACGTTCATCATTCGCGTCGAGGACACGGATCAGGCGCGGTCGACGCGCGAATCCGAGGCGATGGTGCTCGACGATCTGCAGTGGCTTGGATTGTTGTGGGACGAAGGTCCGGACGTCGGCGGGCCGCATGCGCCGTACCGGCAGTCCGAGCGCGTGGCGCGTTACGGCGAGGTTGCGCGCGAGCTGATCGCGCGCGGCATCGCCTATCGCTGCTATTGCACCGAGGAGGAGTTGGAAGCGAAGCGGAAGATCGCGGAGGCGGAGAGCAGACCGCCGCACTACGACCTGACCTGCTGGATCAATCGCCGCGACGATGACAGCGTCCCGCACGCGATCCGTTTTCACGTTCCGGACGACGGCGACGTCACCATCGACGACGCCATTCGCGGCGAGGTGACTTGGAAGCGCGAATCGCTCGGCGATTTCATCCTGGTGCGTTCCGACGGTCTGCCGACGTACAACTTTTCCGTCGTCGTCGACGATCACGATATGGAGATCACAAATGTCATCCGCGCCGAGGAGCATCTGACGAACACGCATCGCCAGGTGCTGATCTATCGGGCGATGGAGTGGCCGATTCCGCAGTTCGCGCACGTCTCGCTGATCCTCGGGCAGGACCGGACGAAGCTGTCGAAGCGGCATGGAGCGACGTCGGTATCCGCGTATGCCGAAGCAGGCTTCCTGGCGGATGCGATGGTCAACTACTTGACTTTGCTGGGTTGGTCCGCGCCGGACGGAAGGGATGTCTTCGACCGCGACTACGCGATCGCCAACTTTGCGCTCGATCGCGTCAACTCCGCGCCGGCCGTCTTCGATCCGCAGAAGTTCGAGTGGCTGAATGGGCAGTACATCCACGCCATGTCCGCCACCGAGCTGCGGCCGCTGGTCGTGAATGCGATTCAGTTCGATGCGCCGTGGCTGGAGGAAGCGATCGATGTCGTGAAGACGTCCGTTCATCTTCTGCCGCAGTTCAAAGAGCAAATTCGCTTCGTGACGGAGTACACGGCGCCGGACATCGATCGCGAATTTGCGGTGGCCGTTGCGGCTGACCTTCGCGAGCACGGCGCGCCGCTCGATGCCGACGCGGTGAAGGCGATGAACGAGCGGTTGAAGAAGTCGACGGGACGCAAAGGGAAGGAGCTCTTCATGCCGCTTCGTCTCGCGCTCACTGGAATGGATCACGGCCCGGAACTGGTCCGCGCCATTCCACTTCTCGAACGCGCCAGCGAGTCGGACCCGCGCGTGCTCTCGCCGCTCGCGCGTGTGGAGCAATGTATTCGCTGATCCGCAAGCTGTTCTTCCAACTCGACGCCGAGGACGCGCACGAGCTGGCGGTGCGGCAGATGATCGCGCTGCAGCGAATCCCGATCGTCCTGCGCGCCATCGGCCGCTTCTGCGCGCCGCCGCCGACCGCACGGCGCGAGTTGATGGGGATGACCTTCCGGTCGCCGATCGGAATCGCGGCCGGCTTCGACAAGAACGGACTGCTGATGCCGATGCTGTCCGCGCTCGGCTTCGGATTTGTGGAAGTGGGCACGGTCACGCTCCGTCCGCAGCCGGGCAATCCGCGTCCGCGCCTTTTCCGCTATCCCGAGCACCACGCGCTCATCAATCGGCTAGGCTTCAACAACGACGGCGCCGATGCTGTCGCGGAGCGGCTGAAGTCGTGGATACCGACGGTGCCCCTCTTCGTCAACATCGGAAAAAATCGCGACGTCGCGATCGACGCGGCCGCGGACGACTACGGCGCCTGCGCGATGAAACTCGCGCCGTACGCCGATGCGGTCGTTGTCAATCTCTCCTCACCGAACACGCCCTCGCTGCGCGAGTTGCAGCGCCCGGAACATCTCGAACGAATCCTGGCCGCCGTCGGACCAGCGCTCGTGAAGATCGCGCCGGACGTCGACGACACGATGCTCGCCGAAATCTGTGACGTCTGCGCGAAACGCGCGCGCGGCATGATCTGCACGAACACGACGATCGCGCGGCCGTTCGCGTCTGACGAAGGCGGCGGCCTCTCGGGCGCGCCGCTCATGGCGCCATCGACGTCGATCCTGGCGAAGGTGCGCAAGCGCGTCGGTCCGAATTACCCCCTCATCGGAGTCGGCGGCGTGTTTAAAGCGCAGGACGTTCGTGCGAAGTTTGCTGCGGGCGCGGACCTGGTGCAGGTGTACACCGGTTTCGTCTACGAGGGACCGCTGTTGCCTATGCGACTGGGCGAAGTAAGCGGATATTGAATCGATGCGAATAAACTCCCCGCGCTGATCATTTACGTCGATCACATTCCGCGCCCTGCTCCCATCCGGAGCCTGCGGCGACGTGGCGTACGTCGCCTGGTGCACATGGAGGCTCCGTGAAACGAATCCTGACGAGTGCGTTGCTCATACTCATTGCTGCCGCATCGCGGGCCGATACCCTCGGCGAAATGCGCTCTGCGCTTCTGCAACTCGGCGGGAAAAGCGCAATCAAGGCGACCTACGAAGTCCGGCGCAGCCGGCAATCGGAGGGGCGGTTCGTCAACGACAACTTCACCGGCACCGTGACCGTCGAGCTCGAATCCGACAATGCCGCATTCCGGATCGTTTTCCCGCAGACTCTTCTGGCGACGATCAATGACGAGCAGAGGGTCAGGCTCCTCGATTCAAAAAAGGACACTCCCACGCTGAATGCGCTTTGGGATGTGTCTCCCGTGACCGCGTCCGGCGCCGTCAACTTCGCGCCGTTATTGCTGCGGATGATCGATGGCGGGAAAATCGCCGGCGACCGGCCGGTGATGGTCCAGGGACGCCCGGGCCATCTTCTCGTGCTCGATCTGCCGCCGCCAAAGCAACCGAGCGGAACGTTCGATCTCGGCAGAGTGACCTATGAGAATGACCGAATGACGATATGGCTTGGCGATGACGGTGTTCCCGTTTCCGCCGAGCACGTTCGAACCACGAAGGCCTCTGCTCTGATTTTCAAAGCGGAATCAAAGGAGACGGAAAAGTGGATCTTCGGCAGAGAGAACGACCACCTGCTGCGGCTTCGCTATGAAACGTCGGTCAACGCTTCCGGGTTAGGCCAGAAGGGGATTTCGTCGACGGTCTTCACGCTCACTCCGCATCGCTGACCGGCGCCGCTGTCTTGCGGCGGGCCAGCGCCGACCGATAGGTTCGCTCGAGGAAGTCGGCGATGACCAGTTCCTGCATCCTGTGAGCCGATCGCAACAAGCGATTCGCAAACATGTGGGCAAGGCTTCCGGCGATCTCATCCAGCGGCCGCGTCAACAGTCCCAGACGTTGCAGTTCGTGAAAGCGCTCGGCAATGGGATGGATCTCCGCCGAACGGAGCTTCAGGATCTCCATGCCGGGCCGCAGTTCCGCGGGGATCCGCTGCTCGTCGAAGAGACAATCGATCCGGGCGCGTTCGCGGCGCAGCTTTCTTGCCAGCCGGTCAGGCAGGGCGTCCTCGGGATCGAGCTCGCGGCCGAATTGTTTCCGCGTATTCGTGACGATGCGCAGACGGGACTCGAGATCGAAGCCGAGATCGACGAACAGCATGTCTATCCCGCGGAGACACAATCGCCAACGGGCATCGAGTCCCGAATCTCCGGTGTAGATTTTCAACAGGCGAAGTACGGCTTCGCTGTCTGCCCGAAACAGGCGTTCGGCGGCGGCGATGGCTGCGTCACCGCCGTAGCGCGCGGTCTCGCGATCGTAAGCGTCGTAGACCACCTTGCGGACGACGTTGGCGGCGAGGAGCGGCGCGATCGCAGCAGAGAGTCGCGTCAGAACGTTGTCGATGAGATCCCGCGGCGCCCCATGAAGGCGCAGACGAATATGGCTGCCCTCGGCGTCCGAATAGCGGATGAAGAACCACCCGTCGATGACGTTCTCCCGCAGCAGAGTGGATACGAGCGGCGCCACTGTGTCGCGCAGGACCGCATCGCCGGTCACGTTGCCGCAGTAGATCTTTGCGTAGAGCCACTCCGACCCGAGCTGGAACGATTGCGGCCCGGCGGCCGCCGAGCGGATCACGCGTTGCGGAGCGACCGACCGCCGCGTGAACGGCAACATGATCTCCGCCCGGTAGCGCCCATCCGCTCCGCACGCGGGAGATTGTGATGGCTCGGGAAAGATCTCGGTCAGCCGGGCGATTTGCCTCCGTCGCAGAAGTTGGATGAAGTTCTCCACGCTGATCGGGTTTGCGAAATCGACGAGCAACTCGTTATCACCCTCGACGAGCAGAACTCGCTCGGGCAGGCGCCGTCGTCGCCGCAGTTCCGCCGCCGCCGACATCCTCGCCTCCGGGCTGGCCGCATCGAGCTTGGCAATGTCGCGCCGATCGAGCAGCCATTGTGCACGGGCGAAGGTCCATCTTCCGTAAGACACACGCGGAACGAACGGCGCGCCCAGCAGCGGCCCCCAGGTCCATTGGTATCGTCCGTGAAGTCCCTGAGTCTGCAGCAGGCATAGAAAGCGATACACGCCGAGGGCACCGGGGCCGAACGAATGAGCATTGGTCAGCCGCGGCACGACCTCGCGGCCGAGACGGCGCGAACGGAGGATGACCCGCTCGCCGTCGACCGATACGAGCAGGTCGTCGAGGGCGATCTGGTGATCATCGTCCGCTGCGCCGCGGCCGAGGAATTCGATTTCGAATGGCCGCAATCTCGGCCGGAGAATGATGTTCCCCACGCGTCCTTCGGGCAAGTGCACGACCTCGGCGAAAACAGCGTCGGGCCGCGCAGCCTCCTCCGCGCGCAGATGCTCCTCGACGTGCGTCCGCAGCCGCGCGTCGGAATGCGTGAACCGGCCCATGGCGAAGACGCCCGAAGGCCCGCTCAGTCTTTCGATCAATATGGATCGCTGCCCTGCTCCATCCTGCGATATCGACGCGATCACGCAGAACGAATCGGGTAGCGGCGGGATATCGGGGAGCGCAAGCGCTGCCAGGTCAGCGTCGGTCAGGCGAAGCTCGTTTTCGCCGCGCGCGACGACCTCCTGGACCCGGCGGATGAGCACCATCGTTCGCCGTGTGACCAGCGTGTTGTCTGGGGTGGTATCGCCCACGGTGGCGATGCCCTCGAGCAGCGGCGAGATTTCGCTGCTGCCGCCGAATCCGACGCCGATCTCGTCGTCAAGCGCGATCAGGAGCGGCACCTCGCTGTCTCCGTAGCGCGCTGTGAAGGCACGGCTGAAGCGGCCGATCGCGGTATCGGTCTGTACTTCTGTGATGCGATGAAAGATGTCGATCGCATCCGCAATCTCGGAAGCCAGCTCCTTGTCCAGGACCGCGCCGTCGATCGGGCGAGGCATGTCAACCTGGAACAGGCGATCGATGTCGACGGGAACGCCGGTGCCTACGAGTTGCGCGGCGATCTGGCGATACCGCTGCGTCGAAGCGCCGAGCGGCTCACGGTCCAGTGCTTCTAGCTCCGTGGCGGCCTTCTCGAGTGCCGCGGAGACTTCCGGAGCGATTCGACGCGTCGCTTCCACGAGCAGCGCGAGCGGCTCCGGCCCGGTGATGGCCGGCGTGAGGTCTGATACGAGAATCTGTTCGTCGATCAGCTCGCCGACGAAAGCGATCCCTTCGTCTCGGGTGATGCCGTCGACGGCAATCGCGTCGACGAGCTCGTCCAACCTCGCCCCTCGGCGCGCGCGGTCGAGAACGGCTCCCAGGTACTCGGAATCGTCAACGGTGACGAGATTGTGCAGACGGCGCCGGCCATCGAGTCTCGATTGTGCGAAACGCACCTTCCCCGCGATCCGGGCAATGCTGTTGTTCGGCCGGTACGACACGGCCCGGCGGACCGCCGGATCATTGCCAAGCGCATCGGTGAGCGAGACCAGAAAGTCCATGTCCAGCCGGGTGTGACGCTGCGCGCTCGGAATCGAGCCAACCGGCAGGTTGAGGCCTTCGCCGACGGAGCCGACGCTCCAACTTGCGAACAAACCGAAAGGAGTGCAGCGGGTGGCCATCCGGCATACATAGCGGGCTACCGAGCGCTCGATGCGGACGAGCCGTTCGTCGTTACCGCCTTGCAGCCATTCATCGATTCCGGCATCGAGATCGGGACTGGCCAGAAAAATGGCCTCACGGATCACGGGCGATTCGACGATTCGACGCAGCCGGTCTCGGGCGATGGCCGTCTCTTCTGCAACGCGGTCCGGCAATCCGGTAAGGCCGGCCGACCACGATTCGACCGCGTCAAACGGCAACAGCGGTGTGCGGTAAACGAAAAATGGTGCGGGCAGATGATCGTCGATGAAACGTCGGGTCAAGACCGGCCTCCCGTTGGAAGATCGACCAGAAACATCCGGTCCCACGAGGGCGGTGCGTCGTTGGTTGCGGCCAGAAGTGCGAGCGCGATTCCGCAGCGGCCTTCCAGCATGCCGTCGACCGATTGGCGCTGCGCATTGCCGGCCTCATCGAGGCGCAAGGTGAGAAATGATTCGGAGTCGCGCATCGCGATCAGTTGACGGAGCCATCGGCGCGACGCGTCGGCGAAAATCGAATCGCCGGTCGCTGCATGAAACCGCAGGAAGAGATGGGCGACGCCTGCCGCACCATGACAGAACGGTGCGTCGACCACCCCCGATTGTTCGTGCGGCCGAACGGCGGCATCGCGTGTCACCCGCTCGGCGGTGTCGATCCACGCGGTCTCGCGGCAAGCCACGCCGGCCGTGTACAACGCCGCCGCCACCGCCAGATCGCCGTAGCACCACGCCAATCGCGAGGGCGACGGCATCTTCCCGGCCACGATCCGGTCCGGAAAATGACTCAATGCGTTCTCGGGTAGCCGCTGCGCCAGCAGCCACGGCACGGCGCGCTCCAGAATCCCGCGGCTGCGCTCCCGTTCGACGCCGGCCAGCGCAGCGCGGGCGAGAAGAGCGATCACGCCAGATACCCCGTGAGCCATTCCGAGGTCGAATACCCCCTGAGGAGCCGACGCACGCGCAAGCGGATGAAGCAGGGCGGGCGGGGTGAACCAGGTCAGACCCTCATCGGTCACGACCGCTCGGCTTTCCAGCAGATCGATGACGCGCGAGACGATGGGTGCCCGCTGCGGCGAGTCGAGCGCGTAGACGCCCAGACCGGCCAGGCCCAGCACCAGGTCGTACGACTCGCGCCACACTTTCCGGGAAAGGAGCGTCAGTAGCACCTCGTCGATGTCCGAGGTATCGACGTCGCCAAGGATCCGGGCTGCCGCCCAGATCACGCCGCAGAAGCCGCTGAAGAATGCGGGATCTTGCAGCTCGCCGCCGGCGATGGCGTCCAACGCCGGTTCCAGGGTGGCGGCTGCGTCGCGTGGCGCATCGGCGGATAGCTCGTGGCAAAGCAGCGCGAACCCTGTACTGCCACCGACGAGCGAGTAGTCGTTGCCTGCAGTCGAGACTTCCCGTGCGAGATCGATGGCCAGCGCACGCGCCGTGGCCGCTTCGGTTCCATCGAGGATGCTCACAGCGTGGCCTCGTGTGCGGCGTAGAGGATCGTCTTGGAGGCGAGTGTTGGGCAACGCATCAAGCGCTGGCGCGTCGAGGCATCGAGGTTCGATGCCGGTTCGTCGAGCAGCAGCAGCGGGCGGTCTGACGCCGCGGCCGCGGTGATGGCGATCAGTTGCCGCTGTCCTCCTGAAAAGCTGCCGCCGCCGGGCAAGACCATCGTGTCGTACTGCATCGGTAGTGAGGCGACGAGATCAGCCAATCCGGTTTCGTCGGCCGCACGGAAAATCGCTTCCAGCGGCGCATCGCCGGAGAGAAGCCGCAGATTCTGCAGAATTGATCCGCTGTAAAGCTGAATCGCCTGCGGCATGTAATAGGCGAATGCGGATGGCTGCGCGCTGCAGCCATCGATGCGAACGTTTCCCGATTGCGGCGCGTAGAGGCTGGCCACGAGCCGCAGGATGCTGGTCTTGCCGAAGCCGGACGGAGCGACGATGGCCCTTCTCTCGCCGGGCTCGATGCGCAACGAGTAATCACGGAGAACCCAGGGAAGGTCCTCTCCATACCGAAATGAAATTCGATCGAGAACGAGCGCGCCGGGAAGATGCGATGCCTGCTCCCGCCGCGCCGGCGCGGACTGGACGGCATTCAACACCTCGCGCACCGGATCGAGTTGCGGCCGCAACACCGCGGCGGAGAGATATGCGGAGGCGAGTGAGGCTACCGCGCCGAGAAACACGAGCATCAACTGCGAAAACGCGATCAGCGATCCGATGGAGAGATTGCCGCGTATGGCGAGCGACGCCCCCCAGCAGAGCACTCCCGTCGCCAGACCGGTGACCAGCAGTTCGGAAGTGACCTCGCTGGTGATCCCGATTCGCTGCCTGCGCAGGGCGTGCGACAGCTCGATGGCGAAGGATCGTCTCCAGCGGCTGATGACGTGCCCTTCCGCCGACGAAGTCTTGATGGTGGCGATTCCGTGCACCGCTTCGACGACCAGGCTTCGCTGTTCGTTCTGCGCGACGATTTCGAGCTGCTGTTCCCGTGACTGGCGGCGGCCGACGGCGACGGTCACGAGCGCGAGAACGACCGCGAAGACCATGACCACGGCGGTTGCTTTGGGGAAGAGGAACGCCATTGCGATCGGCAGAAGCAGAGCCACCGCGGCGTCGAGCAATGCGCCGAGGACGCGATTCGTAGCCACGTCACGGAGCTGGGCCAGCGCCGAGAATCCCTGAAGCTGCTCACCGATGGTCTTCCGGCCGAGAAACTCGTAGGGAAGTGCCAGCAGGCGTTCGAAGAATGTTCTGCCGAGAGCAAGGTCGGCGCGTGATTCCAACAAGAGCACGAGCTGCGCGCGGCTGAACCCGACCAGTCCGCGAAAGAACGCTACAGCGATGAGACCGATGGCGAACGCCGTCACGCGGCCGCCGGCGCGCGAAGCCTCCAGAAGGTCCAGCAGCACCCGCGTGGTGAGCGGTACGGCCAGGGCGATCATTTGGAGTAGCGCCGTTGCCGCGCCGAGGGCGAGCAGCGCGCGATGATTGTCTCGCAACAAGCGACGAATGAGGCCCCGCACCGATGTTGCGTCGATCACTCCATCGATGGCGGCCGGAGCGGCCAGAAGCCACCTAAACATGGGCCGCCTCCGGTATCGCCATGCTCTCCCCGGAGCGCACGTCCCGAACGATGCGCCCGGCGTCGAGCACGATGACTCGATCGGCGTCGGCGACCGCCGCGGGCCGGTGGGCGATGACGATCCGCGTGCAGCCGATTTCGGCGAGCCTGGCGTGTACCCGCGTCTCTGTTTCCGGGTCGAGCGCGCTCGTGGCCTCGTCCAGAACGAGAATGGCCGGCCGCTTCAACAATGCTCGCGCCAGGGCAACCCGCTGCCGTTCACCGCCTGAGATCCTGCTGCCGCCGGGGCCGAGCCGGGTGTCGATCCCCTGAGGCAGGCCCGCCACGACGTCGTCAAGGCATGCGGTAGTGAGTGCACCGTGGAGAGACGTCTCATCGATGTCCTGTCCCAGAGTGAGGTTTGCCCGAAGTGTGTCGTCGAAGAGAAACGTCTCCTGAAGGACGACGCCGACCTGCTGGCGCAGCCGTTCCAGATCGAGCTCCTGAAGATCGCGGCCATCGAAAAGAATGCGTCCCTCGACCGGCAGGTACATGCCTGCCAGCAGCCGCACCAGCGTGCTCTTTCCCGCACCGATTGCCCCGACCAGCGCCACCTTTTCTCCCGGGTTGATCTCGAGAGTGGCGTCGCGAAGGACCGGTTCGGCACCGGAGGCGTAGGCGTACGAGACGTTTTGAAACTCGATCCGGCCGCGGAGAGGCGAGGGGTCGACCGTGCCTGTCGGTTCGACACTCGTTTCGAGGACGTCGTCGAGCCGCGCCAGATGACTGCCCAGGAGTTGAAAGCGCGTGAAGCCGTCGAGGAGCGACTCGATCGGCGCGGCGATCAGGAGCTGGAGCGTGAGAAACGTCGCAAAGACGCCCATAGTCATCCGCCCGTCGATGACGGCCAGCGCCCCGAGCCAGACCACCGCGGCGATGGTGACGCCCTGCAGCATGGAGGTCAATTCCGACGTGATGACGTCGACCTTCCGGCGTTCCATGGCCGCGGCGATGCGCTCGCGAGTCCGCCTCAGCCACCGTTCCGCGAAACGTGCTTCGCCGCCGCTGGCTTTGACCGCCTCGATCGCGGAGAGCGTTTCGACCAGCGAAGCGTTTTCGCGGCCGACCGCTGCCAGCTCGACCGTCATCAGGCGCCGGTTCACCCGGCGAAGGCTGGCCACGACGGCGGCACGAATCGCGGCGGCAGTGATGACGACCGCCGCCAGCAGCGGATCGAACAACAGCATCAGCAGGGCGTAACCGGCCAGGAGAAGAGTGTCGAGAAGAGCGCCAACGATTCGGCTGGAAAGAGCCTCGCGGATGGCGGAGTTGCTTCTGGCCCGTTGCGCGAGATCGCCCGGTTGTCTCTGCAGAAAAAATCCGAGCGGCAGATGAATGAGATGCGTAAAGAAATCCGACATCAATGCGCCATCCATGGCCACCTGAACGTGCTGCACGACCCAGCTTCGGACCAGCGTCAGCACCACGCGCATGGCCACCGCCGCGCCGAGCACCGCGATCACCACCGGAAGCCAGGCATCTGCACGTGGCGTGATGATTTCGTCGATGAGGAACTGCGTGGCCAGCGGAAAGGCCATGCCCAGGAACTGGAGCAGCACCGTGGCCGTGGCGACCTGCGCCAGTGCCGGGATGGAGGTGGTCAGAATCCGGCGATACGGCCGAAAGCTCGGTAACGATTTTGGGCGGAGCGCAAAGTGTTCGCCCGGGACGCAGACGATGGCTACGCCGGTCCAGGCATCCGACAAATGCGATGCGGTGAGCTCGACCCGGCCCAGGGCGGGATCGAGGATGACCGCGCCGCGGCCGGTGATGCTCTCGAGCACAACGAAGTGATTGAATTCCCAATGCAGAATCGCGGGCAGCGGGATCCTCTGAAGATCGGCAATCTCGCAGCGCACGGCATCCGCTTCGAGGCCGTGCTTCCTTGCGGCGGTGACGATTCCCGTGGCGTTCACCCCGTTGCGCGAAACCCCGCATTCCTGCCGGAGCTCCGAAAGCGGCGCATGGTGGCCATACGCCGCCAGGATCATCGCCAGTGCGGCAGCGCCACACTCGACCACCTCCATCTGCGGAACGAAAGGAACCTCGCGCCTGCTCAACGCAACCATCGCCGCAGAGGTTTGAAGGCCAGTGCCGCTACGCGCTGTTGGGTTGCGATGGCAAACGTAACGTCAGCGGGCGTCCCGTCGACCAGGTTTCGCAGCTCCGGCGCGTCGACCTGAACGAGGTAAAGTGAGTCTCGATTGGGCCGCGATGCCACCGACGTGACTACGCCGTGAAGAACATTGGCGCGCTGCTGCGGACAACAATCAATGGTGATTTCTGCCGGCGTTCCCGGCCGCAGGCACCGCGCGTCACCGGCCGGGACAAGCACGGCGATGCGCGGTTCCGCGGCGGTTTCGATCCGCGCCAGCTCCTGACCAGCCGCGACACGATCGCCTGGCCGGATCGCCACATCGATCACCCTGCCCTCCGCCGGTGCGCTGATCGTCCGGCGCAAGGGCATGGTCGCGAGACGACTCTCGATCGAGGCCAGACGCGCCTGTTCATGATCGCGAAGACGGCGCGCAGGCTCCCCCGTAATCACCGTCGCGGATGCGATGACCTCGCGCAACTCACTTGCCTCGGTTCGGAGCGCCGCGAAGTCCTCGGACTCGATGACCGCGACGTTCGCTCCCACGGCGATGAAGTCTCCCCCTTTGATCCCGGTCGACACCACTCTTCCGGCGGCATCACAGACGACAGCCCGGACGCCATGAGCGACGGTATGCCCTCGCCGGTTGCGGGTCACCTCCACGCGCGACACGAACGCCGCGATCGCGGCAATGGTCAGAATCGCCAGACATCCGAGAATGGCCACCCAGCTCCAGCGTGGAGCGGTATGACGCGCCAGAAGGTCGCCATCGCTTGCCCGCGAGTAGTGCTCGACAGCATCGCTGCGGAAGAGTGGAAGTTGGGGAGGCATGCAGGTGTGGGGGTCGCGCACTATACCATCGCCGCACATTGCTTCAAAAAGTAGAAATTTCTTGACATCAATCGAATGGATATTGATATCCTCCCGCCACTTCACTTAGAGGAGATTGAAAAATGGATAAATCGAAAAAATTGATGTTGAACAAAGAAACCGTCCGTCTGCTGACCGAAGCGGAGAGCCATACCGTCGTTGGTGGCACGGGCGATCCGACCGACGAAAGCCTGCACTTCGGGTTCCTTTCGACCTGGGGCGCGATGTGTGATCCCGTGAGACCGGGTTCATCAATCTTTCTGTGCTTCCAGTTCTAGTCCCCATCGCATGGGACGGCCCGCCGCGTGCGGGCCGCCCATGTTCCTCACTCTGACTTCCTCATGCGAACGCGGCGCGGTCGCCATCTTCGAACGACGCGCCGTTCGCGATCGTGCATCCCTGCGGCCGGCAAGATGCTCGCGTATCGATCCGCTGAGGCCCTAAACTCCCGCCGTTGATCATCTACGGCGTCAATCCCATCCTCGAGGCCATCCGTTCGCATCCGGAGCGCCTTCGCTATGTCGGCGTGGCGCGCGAGGAAACCGCGCGGCATCAGCGATTGATGGGCGAGGCGAAGCGCGCCGGCGTGGCTGTGCGGAGCCTGGCGCTCGATCAGATCGACCGGCTGGCCGGACGCGGCGTGCATAACGGCGTCGTGGCTGAAGTCTCGGAAACGGCGTACGCGGATTTTGAGGAGATCGTGGAGAAGGAGGAGACGAGCTTCGTGCTCATCGTCGACTCCATCACCGATCCGCAGAACTTCGGTGCCATCCTGCGCGTCGCGGACGGATTCGGCGTCGATCTCGTAGTCATTCCGCAGCACGACAGCGTCGGACTCACCCCCGTTGCCGTGAAGGCCTCCGCCGGCGCCTCGGCGTGGGTATCGGTCGCTCAGGTGACGAACCTTTCGCGCGCCATCGAGACGCTGAAGAAGAGCGGCTACTGGATCTACGCCGCCGCCGAGAACGGCGAGCGGCCCGACGCGATCGACTTCACCGGCAAGGTCGCGCTGGTCGTCGGAAACGAGGGGAAGGGGATCCGCCGCAACGTCCTCGAGCACTGCGACCGCACCGTCACCATCCCGATGAGCGGCCATGTCGAGTCATTTAACGTGGCCACCGCCGCTGCCGTGCTCTGCTACGAAGTCCGCCGGCAGCAGACGAAATAACACCCTCTTGCGTCCCGTTTGGCCCTCTGCTATAACCCACGCTTCCTCGGCCTCCGCCGTCTGAGCTCTACCCTTTGCTTAGCGTCGACAGGCTGTTTGTGTCTTTGAAATCCAGCGGTTTGGTGCTGGCATAGCTCAGTTGGTAGAGCAGCTGATTTGTAATCAGCAGGTCGCGGGTTCGAGTCCCGTCGCCAGCTCCATCGGGCATCGAATGGAGAGATGGCTGAGTGGTTAAAAGCAGCAGACTGTAAATCTGCCGGTCTAATGACCTACGGAGGTTCGAACCCTCCTCTCTCCACCAAATCGAACATCAATGCGGGAGTAACTCAGTTGGTAGAGTCACAGCCTTCCAAGCTGTTGGTCGCGGGTTCGAGCCCCGTCTCCCGCTCCAGAAATCGCAGCAAGCCCTCTTAGCTCAGGGGTAGAGCACGTCCTTGGTAAGGACGGGGTCGCGAGTTCAACTCTCGCAGAGGGCTCCATCTAACGTCACAAGCGGAGTAGCAAAACATGGCGCGCGCAGGCAGAGAAATCATCACGCTTCAATGTACCGAGTGCAAACGTCGGAACTACACGACGACGAAGAACAAGAAGACCATGACGGAGAAGCTCGAACTGAAGAAGTTCTGCCGTCATGACCGGAAGCACACTCCTCATCGGGAGTCGAAGTAAGGCGTAGCACTTATCCTGAGGTGGCGAAGCGCACCGAAGGATCTCTGGAATAAGCCGCTTCACGCCTGCTTTTGCAGGCTTTTGCGGCTCATGCAGGCCAATAGCTCAATTGGCAGAGCAGCGGTCTCCAAAACCGCAGGTTGGGGGTTCAAGTCCCTCTTGGCCTGCCAAACTTCTCAGCTTCCAGCCTTCAGCTCTCAACCTTCATGGCGGCAACGGTCCGCGGAAGGATGAGGGCTGAAAGCTGTCAGCATTTCGGGGTATCGATGGATCAAGACAAAAACAGCAACTCAATCATCGCCAGGCCGCGTGAGTGGTGGGTCTCGACGCGCGACTTCTTCCGGGACACCAACTCGGAGATGAAAAAGGTCACGTGGCCGAGCCGTCCGGAAGTGGTCGGAACGACCGTCGTGGTCATCGTCTCCACGCTCATCTTCGCCGTCTTCCTGTGGGGATGCGATCTGCTCTTCTTCAAGGCGATCGACTTCATCTTCCACAAGCTCGGAGCAGGCGCCTAGCCATGACCGAAACGGCGCAGAAGCAGTGGTACATCGTCCATACCTACTCGGGGTTCGAGGAGCGTGTGCGCGAGAACCTCAACCAGCGCATCGACGCTCTCGACATGCGCGACAAATTCGGCGAGATCAAGATCCCGACCGAAACGCTCATCGAGATGAAGGGCGGGAAGAAGCGCGAAGTGCAGCGCAAGTTCTTTCCCGGCTACATCCTCGTCGAGATGGACATGGCCGACGAGGCCTGGCATCTGGTCAAGAACACGCCGAAGGTCACCGGCTTCGTCGGCACCGGCAAGAAGCCGACGCCGCTGACCCCCGAGGAAGTCGACCAGATTCTGACGCAGGTCGTCACGACGAAAGAGAAGCCGAAACCGAAGCACGTTTATGAGCACGGCGAGCACGTGCGCATCATCGACGGACCGTTCTCGAACTTCACCGGCGTGGTCGAAGAGGTCAATCTCGACCGCAACACGCTGAAGGTCATGGTCACGATCTTCGGCCGTTCCACCCCGGTAGAGCTCGACTTCCTGCAGGTCGCGCGGTTCGATCCGAGCGAAGAGCAGGGCGGCGCCGCGGCAGCACAGAAACGATAGTTTTCAAAGGACTCGAAGATGGCTAAGAAAATCACCGGATACATCAAGCTCCAGATTCCCGCCGGCGCCGCGACGCCCGCGCCGCCCGTCGGACCGGCCCTCGGCCAGCACGGCGTGAACATCATGGAGTTCTGCAAAACGTTCAACGCGCGCACGCAGGGGCAGCAGGGGCTGATCATCCCGGTGGTCATCACCGTCTTCTCCGACCGCACGTTCACGTTCATCACCAAGACGCCGCCCGCGGCCATCCTGCTGCTCAAGGCGGCCGGGATTCCGAAGGGCTCCGGCGTGCCGAACAAGACGAAAGTCGGCAGCGTAACGCGCAAGCAGGTCGAAGAGATCGCCAAGACCAAGATGCCCGATCTGAATGCGGCGTCGATCGAAGCGGCCATCAAGACCGTCGAAGGTACGGCGCGTTCGATGGGACTCGAGGTTACCGGTTAGAAATCGAAATGTTGAATGTTCAATGTTGAATGTTCAATGTTGAATGACCGGACACGAAGGCCATTCAACATTCAACATTTAACACTCAACATTCAACATTGAGTTTTGAAAGTGGCGACGGCGCGTAGCCGTAGCAAAAACAAGTAGGAGGCTCGCAAGAGCCGCTAACACTACGGAGGTGAATTTGGCTAGACACGGCAAGAAGTACCGTGCAGCGTTCGAGAAGGTCGAACAGCGGCCGTATCAGCTGGATGAGGCGTTCGGTCTGCTCAAGCAGATCGCGTTCGCCAAGTTCAACGAGACGGTCGAGCTGTCGATGCTTCTCGGAGTCGATCCCAAGCACGCCGATCAGATGGTCCGCGGTACCACCGTGCTCCCGCACGGAACCGGACAATCGAAGCGGGTGCTCGTGATCGCGCAGGGCGATAAACAGCGCGAAGCTACCGAAGCCGGCGCTGATTTCGTCGGAGGCGACGAGCTCGTGGAAAAGATCCAGGGTGGCTGGACTGACTACGATGCCGTCATCGCAACGCCGGACATGATGCGTTCGGTCGGTAAGCTCGGCAAAGTCCTCGGACCTCGCGGTCTGATGCCCAATCCGAAGACCGGCACCGTCACGTTCGACGTCGCCAAGGCCATCGCGGAGATCAAGGCCGGTAAGGTCGAGTTCCGCGTCGACAAGACGTCGATCATCCACGTTCCGGTCGGCAAGATTCAGTTCTCGGCCGACCAGCTCGCGGAAAACGCGTCGAGCATCATCAACGCCGTTCGCAAGGCCAAACCGCCGGCCGCGAAAGGCAAGTACGTCCGCACAATCTATGTTTCGTCCACGATGAGCCCGTCGATCTCGATCGACGCTTCCGTGGCCGAGGCGAAGGCAGAGTAAGGAGGGAGCATGAATCGCGAAGAAAAAGCAACAGCGATCTCCGAGCTCGGCGAAGGCATCGGCCAGGCCACGAACGCGTTCGTGATCTCGTTCAAAGGCATCACCGTTCCGCAGGTCACCGAGCTGCGGCGCCAGGTTCGCGACACGAACTCCACCTACGTCGTCGTCAAGAACACATTGGCGCTGATCGCGGTGAAAGATTCACCGCTGACGGCGCTCAAGGATCAGTTCAGCGGTCCGACGGCAGTGGCGTTCAACCGCACCGACGCGGTGGCGCTGGCCAAGGCGCTGACGAAGTTCGCCAAAGACGTCCCCTCGATCTCGTTCAAAGGCGCGATGCTCAATGGGCAGATCGTGCCGGCCGACCAGATCCAGGCCATCGCCAACCTGCCGTCGCGCGAGGAGCTGATCAGCAAGCTGCTGTTCCTCATGCAGTCGCCGATCCGCGGCCTTGCAACCGTGTTGCAGGCCAACATCCGCAATCTCGCCGTCGTCATCGGCCAGATCGCCGAGCAGCGCGGCGGAAACGCCGAAGCAGCACCCGCACCCGAGGCAAACGCTTAGTAAGAATTCGCGCTTTGCCTTGATGGCGCTGCGCATGAGATTGACTGAATCAACACTATTTGGAGGCTGAAATGGCTATTTCGACTGAAGATTTCGTGAAGCAGATTGAGACGATGTCGGTGCTGGACCTTTCGAACCTGGTCAAGGCACTGGAAGACCGCTTCGGCGTGTCGGCTGCCGCCGCTGCGGCTCCGGCCGCTGCTGCCGCTGGCCCGGCCGCTGCCGCGGCTCCGGCCGAGGCGCAGACCGAGTTCACCGTTCTTCTGAGCGACGTCGGCGACAAGAAGATCAACGTCATCAAGGCAGTGCGCGAAGTGACGAGCCTTGGTCTGAAGGAAGCGAAGGACCTCGTCGAGGCCGCTCCGTCCACGATCAAGGAAGCGGTTTCGAAGGAAGAGGCCGAGAACATCAAGAAGAAGTTCGAAGAGGCCGGCGCCAAGGTCACGATCAAGTAACCCGTTTCACGGGTTGCGCGTCACAAGACTCATCCGGACGGGGCGGAATGTCCCGTCCGGAAATTGCTTTTTGTTGGACACGGTGAACGCTCCGCGCGTTCACACCGCGGAACCGGAGAGGGGGGGAGCGGCCCTTTCCACATGGTTCCACCTCCTGCGCATCAGTCATTCGCGTCGCCTGCGAGTGGCCTCGCCTGTAGTAACACCTCAATACAGGAGCACCGAATGAACGGATCCTCCCTGCCGAAACAGGAACCGGTTCGCCATGACTTCTCCAAAATCCGGAGTTACATGGCGTTGCCGAACCTCATCGACGTGCAGCGCAAGTCGTATGACCGGTTCCTGCAGATGAACCTCCTCCCCGAGGAGCGCGAAGACACGGGACTGCAGTCGGTCTTCACCAGCGTCTTCCCCTTCAGCGATTTCCGCGAGACCTGCTCGCTGGACTTCGTGAAATTCGCGATCGGGAACTGGGAGTGCAAGTGCGGCTCCCTCAAAGGTCTAGAGCACCTGCGCATGACCTGCGCGAACTGCGGCTCGAAGATCATCACCGACCATCCGCACGAGGAAACGGTCGGCTGCCAGAAGTGCGGCGTCATCAACAAGAACCGCGTCGAGATCTGCGACATCTGCGGCAACCCCGTCGACCTGCAGATGAAGTACTCGGTCGAAGAGTGCCAGGAGCGCGGCATGAGCTACAGCGTTCCGCTGAAGGTCACCTTCCGCCTCTTCGTCTACGACAAGGATCCCGACACCGGCGTCAAGCACATGCGCGACGCCAAGGAAGAGGAAGTTTTCTTCGGCGACATCCCGCTGATGACCGACAACGGTACGTTCATCATCAACGGAACGGAGCGCGTCATCGTTTCGCAGCTCCACCGTTCGCCGGGCGTCTTCTTCACCAAGGAATCCGCCCACACCTTCCTTGCCAAGATCATCCCGTACCGCGGCTCCTGGGTGGAGTTCGAGTACGACCAGAAGAACATTCTTTACGTGCGCATCGACCGCAAGCGCAAGTTCCTCGGCTCGGTCTTCCTGCGCGCCCTCGGCCTGACCACTGATGAAGAGATCCTTCGCCAGTTCTACACGCCGATCAAAGCGAAGATCACCGGCGATCAGGTCACGCTGTCGTTCGACCGCCGCGTGCTCGATCAGGAAGAAGCGAAGGAACGCCACTCCATCCGCGGCCGCCGCACGGTCCGCACCGTGTTCGCCGGCGTGAAGCTCGACCAGAAGATGGCCGATGCACTGACGAAGAGCAACGAAGCCTCGGCGAAAGTCGACTTCGCGGCGATGGACAAGGCCGTCTTCCTCTCCGACGTCGTCGACGTCAACAGCGGCGAAGTGCTCTTCGAAGCGAGCGAGAACGTTCCGGCCGACTGGGCCGAAGTGCTTCGCGCGCACGACGTCGATTCGGTCGACGTCATCTTCCCGGAGTGGGATCTCGTCTCCGACATCCTGCTCAACACGGTCCGCAAGGACACCTCGAAGTCGTTCGAAGCGGCCATCATCGAAATCTACCGCCGCATGCGCCCGGGCGATCCTCCGACTCTGGAGTCGGCCAAGACGCTGTTCGAAGGGATGTTCTTCGACGCCCGCAAGTACGACTTCTCGCGCGTCGGCCGCTTCAAGTTCAACATCAAGCTCGATCTCGATTCGCCGGTCACGCAGAAGACGATGAGCGCCGAAGACTTCTTCGTCGTCATCAACTACCTGCTCCGCCTCCGCAAGGACGTCGGCCGTGTCGACGACATCGACAACCTCGGCAACCGCCGCGTCCGCGCGGTTGGCGAATTGCTCGAGAACCAGTTCCGCATCGGTCTCGTGCGCATGGAGCGCGCCATCAAGGAGAAGATGTCGGTCCATCAGGACATCGACTCGGCGATGCCGCACGACCTGATCAACTCCAAGCCGGTCATCGCGGCCATCAAGGAGTTCTTCGGATCGTCGCAGCTCTCGCAGTTCATGGATCAGACGAATCCGCTCTCCGAGGTCACGCACAAACGGCGTCTGTCCGCGTTGGGACCAGGTGGTCTCTCCCGCGAGCGCGCCGGATTCGAAGTCCGCGACGTTCACCCCACGCACTACGGCCGCATCTGTCCGATCGAGACGCCTGAAGGTCCGAACATCGGCCTCATCTCGTCGCTGGCCTGCTATGCGCGCATCAACGAGTACGGCTTCATCGAGAGCCCGTACAAGAAGGTCGAAGACGGCCGCGTGCTCGATCACTACCGCATCGTCAAGGTCGGCGACTCCAGCTTCACGCTGAGCCAGATCGTCGAGAAACGTGACCTGCAGAAGGAAAACAACCGCATCGCCAAAGAGAACGCCGCGAACAAGTCGCGCAAAGGCCAGCTCCAGCTCGCCGAAGCCGAGCCGTACGCGTTCTATCTCTCGGCGTGGGATGAAGAGCGCTACACCATCGCGCAGGCGAACGTCGTCATGGACGAGGAAGGCAATCTCGTTCACGACCGCGTCATCGCCCGCCAGTCCGGCGACTTCGTCTCCATCGAAAAAGAGAAGGTCGACTTCATCGACGTCTCGCCGAAACAGCTCGTGTCCGTGGCCGCCTCGCTCGTTCCGTTCCTCGAGAACGACGACGCGAACCGCGCGCTCATGGGCGCCAACATGCAGCGCCAGTCCGTTCCGCTGCTCCGTACCGATTCGCCGCTGGTCGGCACCGGCATGGAGAACATCGTGGCCCGCGACTCCGGCGCCGTGATTCTCTGCAAGCGCGGTGGCGTGGTCGATCTCGTCGACTCCAACCGCATCATCGTTCGCGTCGAAGCGGAAGATCAGGAGACCGGCGAAACGAAGGAATTCGGCGCCGACATCTATCAGCTCATCAAGTTCAAGCGCTCGAACCAGAACACCTGCATCACGCAGAAGCCGAACGTCCGCGAAGGGCAGCGGGTCCGCAAGGGCCAGGTCCTGGCCGACGGCCCCTGCACTGACGCCGGCGAGCTGGCCCTCGGACGCAACATCCTGGTCGCCTTCATGCCGTGGCGCGGCAACAACTTCGAGGACGCCATCCTGGTCTCCGAGAAGCTGGCCAAAGAGGATTACTACACCTCCATCCATATCGAAGAGTTCGAGATCGAAGCCCGCGACACCAAGCTCGGTCCCGAGGAAATCACACGCGATATTCCGAACGTCAGTGAAGGCGCGCTGCGCGATCTCGACGAATCCGGCATCGTCCGCATCGGCGCGACCGTGAAGCAGGGCGACATCCTGGTCGGCAAAGTCACGCCGAAGGGCGAGACGCAGCTCACTCCCGAAGAGAAGCTGCTCCGCGCCATCTTCGGCGAGAAGGCCGGCGACGTCCGCGACGCATCGCTCAAAACGCCTCCCGGAATCGAAGGCACGGTCGTTGACGTGAAGATCTTCTCGCGCAAGGGCGTGGAGAAGGACCTTCGCGCCAAGTCGATCGAAGAGGGCGAGATCGAGCGGATGAACCGCAACATCCAGGACGAGATCCGCATCATCACCGACGCGCGCAACAAGCGCATCGGCGACGTCCTCAGCGACAAGAAGCTGCAGCGCGACGTGGTCGACTTCCGCACGGGCGAGACGCTCGTCGCGAAGGGCGAAACGGCGTCACGCGAAACCGTCGGCCGTCTCTCTCGCCGCGAGCTGCTGGCGCTGCCGGTCGATGAAGAGACGCGCGAGACGATCCGCATGTTCGTCGAGCGCGCCGAGAACCGCATCCGCGTGCTGGAGCAGAAAGCCGAGGAGCGTCGCGAAGACCTCCAGAAGGGCGACGAGCTCCCGCCGGGTGTCATCAAGATGATCAAGGTTTACGTCGCCATGAAGCGCAAGCTGAGTGTCGGCGACAAGATGGCCGGACGCCACGGCAACAAAGGCGTCATCAGCCGCATCCTCCCCGAGGAGGACATGCCGTACCTGCCGGATGGCACGCCGGTCGAGATCGTCCTCAACCCGCTCGGCGTTCCGTCGCGCATGAACGTCGGTCAGATTCTCGAGACGCACCTCGGCTGGGCCGCGCGCGCTCTCGGTCTCTACTTCTCGACGCCGGTATTCGACGGCGCCATCGAGTCGGAGATCAAAGCGCAGCTCAAGGCCGCCGGCCTTCCCGATGACGGCAAGACGCCGCTCTTCGACGGCATGACCGGCGAACAGTTCGAGCAGCGCGTCTGCGTCGGCTACATCTACATGCTCAAGCTCTCGCATCTGGTCGACGACAAGATCCACGCGCGCTCGATCGGACCGTATTCGCTCATCACCCAGCAGCCGCTCGGCGGAAAAGCCCAGTTCGGAGGCCAGCGCTTCGGAGAAATGGAAGTTTGGGCCCTCGAAGCATATGGAGCCGCTTACACGCTGCAGGAGTTGCTCACGTCGAAGTCCGACGACGTCGAAGGCCGTTCCAAGATTTACGAGGCCATCGTCAAAGGCGAGGTGCCGGACGATCCGGGTCTCCCCGAGTCGTTCAACGTTCTCGTCCGCGAGCTGCAGTCACTCTGCCTCGACGTCGAGTTGCTCAAGGAATAGCGAATGGCGAAAAAAGTCACAGTCGTTGGCAGCATGCCGAACGCCGATTGCCCTGCCTGTCACGGCATGGGCGCCGTTCCCATGACTGCGCACTTCTACACGGGCGACCAGGAATGGGAAGCTCCGTGCTGGATGTGCTACGGCAACACTGTGGCCTTCTCGCTTCCGAAACCGCGTTCAACGGATAACGCCTGACACATAGGGAGGCGCAATTTGGAAAGCTTCAACTCATTGTTTCAGTCACAAAAGCCGCAGGCGATCAACGATTTCAATGCGATCAAGATCAGCCTCGCGTCCCCGGAAAAGATCCGGTCGTGGTCGTACGGCGAAGTAACGAAGCCGGAGACGATCAACTACCGCACCTTCAAACCGGAGCGCGACGGTCTGTTCTGCGCGAAGATCTTCGGCCCGATCACCGATTGGGAATGCCTCTGCGGCAAGTACAAGCGGATGAAGCATCGCGGCGTCATCTGCGACAAGTGCGGCGTCGAAGTCACGAAGTCCAAAGTCCGCCGCGAGCGCATGGGCCACATCGAGCTGGCCTCGCCCGTTTCGCACGTCTGGTTCTTCAAGGGCCTGCCGTCGCGCATCGGACATCTGCTCGACATCTCGCTCCGTGACCTCGAGCGCATCCTCTACTTCGAGTCGTACGTGACGATCGACCCGGGCGACCTGGCCAACGTCCTCGACGAGAAAGAGCTGCTCACCGAGGAGCGGTACCGCGAGCTGCGCAGCGCGCATGGCGACGTCTTCGTCGCCAAGATGGGCGCCGAAGCGATCAAGGAACTGCTCCGCCGCGTCAACGTCGAAGAGCTCAGCGACGAGCTGCGTCTCATGATGCGTACCGAGACGTCGCAGATCAAAAAGCTGAAGGCGGCCAAGCGGCTTAAGGTCGTCGATGCCTTCCGCAAGTCCGGTCATCATCCCGATTGGATGATTCTCGACGTCATCCCGGTCATTCCGCCCGAGCTCCGTCCGCTCGTTCCTCTCGACGGCGGCCGCTTCGCGACGTCGGATCTCAACGATCTCTATCGCCGCGTCATTAACCGCAACAACCGCCTCAAGAAGCTGCTCGAGCTCCGCGCGCCCGACGTCATCGTGCGCAACGAAAAGCGCATGCTGCAGGAAGCGGTCGACGCGCTCTTCGACAACGGCCGCCGCGGCCGCGTGCTGAAGGGCTCGAACAACCGTCCGCTGAAGTCGCTCTCCGACACCCTCAAGGGCAAGCAGGGCCGCTTCCGCCAGAACCTCCTCGGCAAGCGCGTCGACTACTCCGGCCGTTCCGTCATCGTCGTCGGTCCCGAACTGAAGCTGCACCAGTGCGGTCTGCCGAAGAAGATGGCTCTCGAGCTGTTCAAGCCGTTCATCTACAACCGTCTCGAGCAGAAAGGCCTGGTCGGCACGATCAAGGCCGCCAAAGAAATGGTTGAGCTGCAGACCATCGAAGTGTGGGATGCGCTCGAAGAGGTCATCAAAGAGCATCCGGTTCTTCTGAACCGCGCGCCGACGCTTCACCGCCTCGGCATCCAGGCTTTCGAGCCGCTGCTCGTCGAAGGCAAGGCCATCAAGATCCATCCGCTTGTCTGCACCGCCTTCAACGCCGACTTCGACGGCGACCAGATGGCCGTTCACGTTCCGCTGTCGCCGAAAGCGCAGGTCGAGTCGCAGGTGCTGATGCTTGCGTCGAACAACATCCTCTCGCCGGCCAACGGCAAGCCGCTCGCCGTCCCGTCGCAGGATCTCGTCCTCGGCTGCTACTACCTGACCAAGGAAAAGAAGGGCGCCAAGGGCGAGGGCAAAGTCTTCGGCAGCTTCGATGAAGTCGTCATCGCGCTGCAGGCGAAGGAAGTCGAACTGCTCACGCCGATCCGCGTCCGCGTCTCCGGCGAGTTCATCGACCTCACCAAGCACTTCAATGATCAGGACCTGATGCACGCCGAGATTCAGGTGCTCGACAAGAAGGTCGTCGAGACCACCGTCGGCCGCGTCATCTTCAAGATGCACATGCCCGCCGAGATCCCGTTCATCAACGGCATGCTCAAGAAGCGCGCCCTGCAGGAGCTGGTGAACTTCGCGTTCGTCAACTTCGGCAACGCGCTGACCGTGCAGATGCTCGATGACCTCAAGGACCTCGGCTTCCTCTACGCGACCAAAGCCGGCGTCTCCATCGGCGTCGACGACATGGTCATTCCGTCGCGCAAGGGCGAGATCGTGGAAGGCGCGCGCCGCAACGTGCTCGAAGTCGAGCGCCAGCGTCTCGACGGCGCTATCACCCACGGCGAACGCCACAACAAGATCATCGACATCTGGCACCGCGCCACCGAAAACGTCTCCGACGAGATGTTCAGCGAAATGGCGCGCACCGAGCGCGATCGCGGCGAGTTCAACCCCATCTTCATGATGGCCGACTCCGGCGCCCGCGGTTCGAAGGAACAGGTCCGCCAGTTGGCCGGTATGCGCGGTCTGATGTCCAAGCCCTCGGGCGAAGTCATCGAGACCCCCATCACCGCCAACTTCCGCGAAGGCCTCTCCGTGCTGCAGTACTTCATCTCCACGCACGGCGCCCGCAAGGGTCTGGCCGACACGGCGCTCAAGACCGCCGACTCCGGCTACCTCACGCGCCGTCTCGTCGACGTCGCGCAGGACGTGATCGTCACCGAACAGGATTGCCAGACGTTCGACGGCATCGTGGTCACTCCGATCATGGAAGGCGGCGACATCCTCGAGCCGCTTCGCGACCGCATCGTCGGCCGCGTCTCACAGGAAGACATCTACGATCCGCTCACCGGCGACGTCCTCGTCTCGCAGAACGACGAGATCACCGACGAGCTGGCGAATTCGATTCAGGAAGCCGGCATCGAGCAGGTCAAGATCCGCTCCGGCCTGACCTGCGAAACCCGCCGCGGCATCTGCCGCCGCTGCTACGGCCGCAACCTGGCCAGCGGCAAGATGGTCGAGATCGGCGAAGCGGTCGGCGTCATCGCCGCCGAGTCGATCGGCGAGCCGGGCACGCAGCTCACCATGCGTACCTTCCACGTCGGCGGTACCGCATCACGCGTTTCCGAGCAGTCGAAGCACGAAGCAACCAACCCCGGAAAAGTGCAGTTCGTCAACGTCGCCACCGTCACGAACAAGAACGGCGATCTCGTCGTCATCAACCGTAACGGCAAGCTGCTGATCATGGACGACGCCGCGGTCAAGAAGCCGAAGAAGGGCGAAGCCGCCATCCTCGACACGACCGGCCGCGAGAAGGAGCGTTACGCGCTCGTCTACGGTTCGACTCTCAAGGTTCACGACGGACAGCACGTCGACGCCGGCCAGCCGCTCGTCGAATGGGATCCGTTCACCTCGGCGATTCTCACCGAGGTCGGCGGAAAGGTCACGTTCAAGGATATCGTCGAAGGCGAGAACGTCCGCGAAGAAACCGACCGCGTCACCGGTCTCACGCAGATGGTCATCGTCGAATCGGCTACCGCCGAAAAGCGCACGCCGACCATCACCATCAAATCCAAGAAGGGCGAGGAGAAGCGCTACCTGCTTCCCACCGGCGCCCACGTCATGGTACAGAACGGCAACGAGGTCTACCCGGGCGACATCCTGGCCAAGATCCCGCGCGCCACGACCAAGACGAAGGACATCACCGGCGGTCTGCCCCGCGTCGTCGAGCTGTTCGAAGCCCGTCACCCGCGCGATAAGGCCGTCATCTCCGAGGTCGAGGGCACGGTGCATCACGGTCCGGTGGTCAAGGGCATGCGCCGCGTCATCATCGAGACCGACGAAGGCACCCGCCACGAGTACAGCGTTCCCCGCTCCGTGCACGTCAACGTGCAGGAAGGCGAGCGCGTGCGCGCCGGCGATCCGCTCATCGACGGTCCGATCGATCCGCACGACGTCCTCGCGGTCCTCGGCATCAAGGAGCTTCAGCGCTACCTGGTCGACAAAATCCAGGAGGTCTACCGCTCCCAGTCGGTTGCCATCAACGACAAGCACATCGAAGTCATCTGCCGCCAGATGCTGCGTAGCGTCCGCGTGACGCGCGTCGGCGACACGGACTTCCTCGTCGACGAGCAGGTCGATCGCTTCCGCTTCATGGAAGAAAACGAGAAGGTGATGAACCGCGGCGGCGAACCCGCCGACGGCACCCCCCTCCTCCTCGGCATCACCAAAGCCTCGCTCTCAACCGACAGCTTCATCTCCGCCGCCTCATTCCAGGAGACCACGAGGGTCCTCACCGAGGCGTCGATCGCCGGCCGAGTGGACCACCTGCGCGGCCTCAAGGAAAACGTCATCGTCGGCCGCCTCATCCCCGCCGGAACGGGCATGCCCGTCTACCGCGAGGTCTACCTGGAGAAGGACGAGCCCGTCCCCGTCCAGCCCAACCTCGAAGACCTCCTCCGCGCGGAAACGGACGACGACGCCGAGGAAGCGCTGTCGCTCGCGGATTTCGACGACGAGCAGTAGGTTTCTACTTCATCGCATCAACCGAAACGGGCGGCCGCAAGGCCGCCCTTTTTTTTCCCTCCATTCTTCGTACCTACTCTCTGTGAATTTCCGCAAGCAGTCCGTCTCTCACCTAAACCAGGCCAACGTTACTCGGCGGGTTAGCGAATACGAGTCTGCAACTAGTCTCGTGGGAGAGGGCTTCGACCGGAGGCAAAAATGAAAAACGTAAAGCGCTGGCTATTCTTTGGCATCGTCGCCGTGCTCTTTGCCGGAGCCTGCGGGGGGCACGGCGAGTCGTCGCCCTGCTTACCCACCGATCCGACGTGCGGCGGCGGTAGCGCCCCCACTTCGCGCTCTCTGAATGTGCCTTTCATTCCACAGCAAACCCAAGTTTGGTGTTGGGCCGCAACCTCGGAGATGATCCTCCGGTATTACGGCGTGCCGGTATCCCAGTGCCAATTCGTCAGTGGATACACATTGCGAAACTGCTGTGCAGGCGATCCGGCGTGCTTTGTCACGGGACCGATCGCCGTGATCCAGAACGGACTGTTCCAGGTTGGCGGTGTGCGGTCAACGTTTGTTCCGCGGGCGCTGACGTTTGACGAGGTCGCCGGAGAGATCAACGGAGGGCGGCCAATCATGATCATCTATCGTGGATCGTTCAGTGGGCACGTGGTGTTGATCGTCGGCTACGATCGGGCCAGTGGACTTCTTCAAATATTCGACCCAAATTACGGCGTGATCACTGTTCCTTATGGAGCGACTTTCACTTATGGTGGTCAGCTCGTTTGGGATTCTACTCTTGTAGGAATTGCGCGATAGCCGAATTTGGGAGGGCAAACATGCGAGTAATCACTGTTTTCTTTCTGATCTGTTTGGCGGCTTCTGCGGCTGCCCAGGTTACCTACGAAGGATGTCGTGACTTCCGCGGTATCCTCGTCGCTTCGGTTCTGCAGCCGAATCTCGGTGATGTTGCTATGGCGACATATGCGCCGAATGGATGGCCTGTAATTCTTTACGATCCGGCGGTGCTCTCATGGATGGCACCGCAGACGCGGCTGTTTTTCTATGCCCATGAGTGCGGCCACCACGCTTTGGCGCATAGCATTCGCAACGTTCCCTTCGCAGCGGAACAGGAAGCAGATTGCTTCGGTATTCGAGAGCTCATGAGGAACGGCCGTTTACGCCGCTCCGACTTGCCGGTGATTCAGGCGGACATCGTGCGTTTTGGCCGGGGTGATTGGACGCATCTCCCGGGGCCGCAGCGGGCGATCAATCTTACCCAATGCCCGGGATTGCCGTGAGGTATTAAGCCATGGATCGTTCCGACACGACAGCCGGTCTGGCCGTGGGACCTTTGGCCCTCCTGCGTGAGGCCGTTCGCGCTGTGCCGGCGATGCGCTATGCCCTCGGCGTCGGCGGCATTGCCGCCATTGTGGCCATAGTACTCACATATTGGAAGCTGGAAGCGCGGACCGCGGTTTTTGGTGGCCTTGTCGTCTTCGTGGCAATGGTAGCGCTGGTCATTTTTGCGGCCCTCTCTCGCACCGGGTCTGCGGCCTTGCGGCCATTGGCAATGTCGATGGCTTGGTCGTTTCTAGTGCTCACTGTCGTCGCAGCCTCTTTGTTTGTATCGGGCGCATTTTTTAACTGGCCCCAACCATTACCGTGTCTGTTGCGAGGAGACGGATGTCTGGGGAAGTCGAACCTGGATCCGAATCCGGAGGTGGACAAGGAGTTAGAAAAAATAGTAATTCCGCCGGGGAAGGAAGTCGCCGCGGCGGAGGACATTCTGAACGATCTTTACGCCCGAAGATTTCAGAGGGTGTACGACCGCTTTTCACCCGCTGTCCAGCAAACGCTGACCTTCACAACGTTCCGCGATATCGCGCAGCGCCAGTTAATGCAAATGGGCAAGGGCCCCCTTCATCGGAAATTGCGATTCAAACCTGTAGCCCAGGCCGCGGGGCTCATGGTGCAGTTTGACGCGGAGTTCGATGAGCTATCGACATGGATTGAGCTCATCGGCTTCGTGAAGATCGGGCAAGGTTGGGCGTTGTACAGCATTAACTTCCAGCCTGCCTCCTGGGCTACTGTGAACCCTGCGACATCGCACGTCCTGACTGACGCCAGCCCGACTGAAGCTATACACGGTACGCAAAAGGGGGAGCTTGCTGGCGCCTGGACGCCTCCTCGAGGATGGCGATCAACGATAAAGTCGAGTTCCAAAAAGGCTGAGAGTACATGCGACATGTTGCTCACCTCGGGCGAGATAGAGGTCGTTGCGCACGATGTTCTAGGCGGTTGCGCGCCCCAGGCCGGAAGCGCTCTCAATTTGCTTGGTAAAATTCGCAGCGCTAATGGGAAGCGCCTGGACCTGGAACAAGTGCAATATCAATTGGCTATGCCTTAAATTGCAATCATCCAAGGGATGCAGGTCAAGTCCGGGAAACGGTTGCCGCTCCAGTAGTTTCGAAGGCGACGGCTAGTTCTTGAGTTCGCTGCGAGAACCGAAGGTTTGGTTTGCCAGATCGTACAGGAAGTCCTCGCGGTCCTCGGCATCAAGGAACTGCAACGTAAGTTGCCACAGTTTCTCTAATACCTCTTGTTGAGTGCGATGGGCTGACTCCACGACGACTGTGAGGATTCCAATGAGAATTACGGCCGAAACTGCCAATAGTACGCGTTGGCCGCGGTTGCGATGTTCAAGCGGTCGACCGAGAACGGCTAAAACGAACGCCAGTAGTGTCACCGTGATGGCGGCGATGTTAAGGGTTGTGTCGATCCCCACCGAGTATCCATGCCACACTTCCCGACAGATTGCAATTCTAATCGGACGGTGGTAGGCGCTGACTCCTTGAGCTCGACTTTCTACAGCGCGTTCTGAGCGCGTCACCGCTCATCAAAAATTTCAACCAGGTTGTAAACTCGGCATTTCAGTGCCTTGGCCAATCTAAGGATCGTTGTCAAGCTTGGCACCTTTACTCCGCGCTCGAGATTGCTGATGAAGGGGCGGTTGGAACCGCATCGGTCCGCGAGTTCTCCCTGAGACAGCTTTCGGGCGATCCTGAGCTCTCGTAGGCGCTGTCCGAAGATGACGCCTTCGGGTGCGGTCTTCGTCAAAGTGGATTGCTCCTCTTGACAAAGCCGCTCGGCAACTGCATCCTATGGGATACACACGCAGAAGGAGTAGCCATGACTCCACCCGACCCGTACGACATCCGCCGCATCTTTCTCACCCCTCGTCCCAACCTGCCGCTCATGACGGCGGCGGAGCGATTGGGGATGACGTTGCAGGAGCTGAAACGGGACATTGCGGATGGGGCGATTGTAGCGGTTTCGACGCGCGTCGGGACGCGGGTGACGAGGGAGGAGATGATCGCGACGGCCATGCGGCTGTGGGATCAGTCGGTGATCGAAGAGGCGCTCGGCGACGACGCGCCGCGGCTGATTCCGGAAGCGATCCGCCTCGTCGAGCTGCGGGCGCGTGTGCCGCGGTATCAGCGCGATGTGCTTCGCGAGCTCGCGCGTCGCGACGGGACGTCCATCGATGCGGTGCTGACACGCGAGCTGGAGGATGTGGCCTCGGCGCACGCCGACGAGTTGGCGGGGACGCTGCCGGACCTCGCCGCCGCACTGGCGTGGCCTGGAGTGGTGGCGTGACGGCGCAGCACGGCCTTATCCGCTAACTACTTCTTCGGCGTCCGCCGCGCGACCGCGGCCTCGCGGATCATTTCGCCGGCATCGGCGCCGAGGACCTCGGCGACCTCCAGGATCAGGGAGAGGCTGGGGATGTTTCCGCCCGCTTCGACCACGCCGAGGTATTGGGCGTTCATCCCGGCGCGCTGGGCGAGCTTGCGCAGAGTCCATCCGCGCAATTGCCGCTCGCGGCGGAGAATCGCGCCGAAGACGACGGCATCGGGATCGGGTCTCCGGGTTAACGTCATCGCTTCCATGTTAGAGCTGGCGCGGGAAGGCTGGAAGGGATTTCTTCTCGGCAGATATGTCCATGGACTTTTGCGTTAGGGTCCGATTGCTCCTTCAACAACGAGAAATCGACTGCAGATACCTCCATGGAGGTAAATTTCTTCTCGTTCTGGGTAAGGCAGGAGAATCTGAACCTCTTTCAACAGGCTTCGACCTTCTGGTAAAAGGCCATGGCCTTTCCAAAGAAGGGAAATCATTTTCCGCTAAAGCCTTTCGGTCGTCGGCGATACCGCCATGGATGGTTTACTGGTGTCGCCGGCCCTTTGTTTGAGGACGAACGCCTTGTTCGAGAGCCGAATCTGGCGATAGGAGAGGGCTACGGCCTTCTCGGAGAGGGATTTGTCACGCGGAGAGGCGGGGAACGCGGAGACTCTCCGCGAACTCCGCGTCTCCGCGTGAAAAAACGGCCCTTCTGCGTAAAATCTGCGGGCCATGAAGAACAACGATGAATCGCCTGCTCATCTCATCGACGCACGAATCGAGGAGTTGGACGACTGGCGCGGGGCGATGTTGTCCAGGATCCGCGCGCTCATCAAGCAGGCTGATCCCGCGGTGGTCGAGGAGTGGAAGTGGCGAGGCGTGCCGGTGTGGTCGCATGGCGGGATCATCTGCACCGGCGAGACGTACAAGAACGTCGTCAAGCTGACGTTTGCCAAGGGTGCGTCGGTGGACGACCCTTCCGGCCTTTTCAACTCCAGCCTTGAGGGCAACACCAGGCGCGCCATCGACATCCACGAGGGCTAAGCGATCAAGGAGAGCGCGTTCAAAGCGTTGATCCGCGCGGCGGTGAAGCTGAACGAATCGTCGAAGCGCGCACTGGCAAAGAGTCGCGCCGGGCGTAAGTAGCGCTGCGAAACGAACCTACCTTCGAGTCGCGATTTCCGTTCCTGGAACTCTCGCGCCGCCGTGGACGGCCCAGCGGCCGTCGAGGGTGCCGTCGGAGCGCTGGCGGTAGGAGGCTACGCCGAACCAGGAGCGGTCGCCGCCGGTGTAGGCGACCGACAGCGTGTCGTTCACCACGATTCCGACGCCGGTGTAGTGCTCCTTGGCGATCGTCCAACTCACGTCGTACACGTCGCCGCGCGGGGAGATGGTGAGCCGGCCGGTATAAGAGCCGACGCCCGGATTCGTGCCGTTGACGAAGTAGGTTCCGGACCAGCCGGACCTGGCCTGCATCGAAAAACCCGCGCACAACACGGCTATGGCGAAGAGGACGATCGCTGCACGTCGCATCACTGCCTCCTGATGTTTTGCGCAGTTTATATTTTTTATGCGGAGCCGCGGCCACTCAAATACCGCGCGAGGTACACCGCCGTCCGGCTCTCCTTCGACTTCGCCACCTCGGCCGGCGGGCCGGCGGCAACGACGTGTCCTCCTTCTTCGCCGGCGCCGGGTCCGATGTCGATGACCCAATCGGAACCTGCGACTACGCGCATGTCGTGTTCGACCACGATGACCGTGTTGCCGGCGTCGACGAGACCGGAGAGTTGCGTCATCAGTTTTTCGACGTCTGCGGGGTGGAGGCCGGTGGTCGGTTCGTCGAGGATGTACAACGTGTTGGCGCGGCCGATTCGTTGGAGCTCCGTGGCCAGTTTGATGCGCTGCGCTTCGCCGCCGGAGAGCTCGGTGGCGGGCTGGCCGAGGCGGATGTAGCCGAGGCCGACTTCGCGCAGGACGGAGAGCGCACGATGGACGTGAGCCTCCTCGGCGAAGAACTCCCACGCCGCGTCGACCGTCATGCCGAGCACCTCGGCGATATTTTTTCCGTTGTAGGTGATCTCGAGCGTCTTCGCGTTGTAGCGCGCGCCATGGCAGGCCGGGCACGGTGCGTAGACGCTCGGCAGGAAAAGCAGCTCCACCATCACGAAGCCTTCGCCCTCGCACGTCTCGCAGCGGCCTTTGGGGACGTTGAACGAAAAGCGGCCGGCGTCGTAGTGGCGCGCGCGGGCGGCTTTCGTCGCGGCGAAAAGTTTGCGGACGTTGTCGAAGAGTCCCGTGTACGTCGCCAGGTTCGAGCGCGGCGTCCGTCCGATCGGCTTCTGATCGACGCGGACGAGGCGTTTGATCTGCTCCACGCCGGCGACGATTTCCCCGCCGATCGTTTTGACCACCGGCGCGAGCGCGTCGGCCTCGTCGACATCGGCTTCCAGCTCGTGCCCGAGGGCATCGGCGATCAGCTCGACGAGGACCTGGCTGACGAGGCTCGACTTGCCGGAGCCGGAGACGCCGGTGACGGTGGTGAAGACGCCGAGCGGGAACTCGGCATCGAGCTCGTGAAGGTTGTTGCGCGTCACGCCTTCCAGGCGCAGCCAGCGGCGCGGCGATCGCGGCGTGTGAAGCGGCGGCGCGTGATCGACGAAGAGATGCGCGCGCGTCTGCGAGGTTTCGATCTTCGCGAGTCCTGCCGGCGGACCGCTGTACAGAATCTCGCCTCCATGCTCGCCGGCGGCGGGACCGACGTCGACGATCCAGTCAGCGTGACGAATGATGTCCAGCTCGTGCTCGACGACGAAAAGCGAATTGCCGGACGCCTTCAGTTTGTCGAGCGCGCGAAGCAGCGCCTCGGTGTCGGCGGGATGAAGTCCGGCCGATGGTTCGTCGAGCACGTAGACGACGCCGAAGAGGTTCGAGCGCACTTGCGTGGCCAGCCGCAGCCGCTGCAACTCGCCGGGCGAGAGCGTCGGCGTGCTGCGTTCGAGCGAGAGATAGCCGAGCCCGAGGTCGAGGAGGATATCGAGCCGCGCGCAAAGATCGTAGGCGATCCGCTGCGTGACGATCGCTTTCTCCGGATGTCCGGCGGACGCTTTCGACGCGGTCGTGCCGTCGGCGTACGGCCGCGTTACCGTCGCCAATCGCGCCAGCGGCAGCGACGAAATCTCCGCGATGTCGTAGCCCGCGAATTTCACGGACAACGATTCGCGACGCAGCCGCTTGCCGTGACACAACGGACAATCGGCGCTGAGCATGTAGCGCGCAGCGCGCTTCTTCATCAGCGGACTTTGCGTGTTCGCAAACGTGTGCAGCACGTGCCGCCGCGCGCTGGTGAAGGTGCCCATGTAGCTCGGCTCTTCCTTCTTCTTCAGCGCGCGCCGCGTCTCCTCGGGCGTGTAGCCGGCGTAGACAGGAACTGTCGGCTGATCGTCGGTGAAGAGGATCCAATCGCGATCCTTCCGCGGCAGGTCGCGCCATGGACGATCGACGTCGTAGCCGAGGGTGACGAGGATGTCGCGCAGGTTCTGGCCGTGCCACGCCGGTGGCCACGCGGCGACGGCGCGCTCGCGAATCGTGAGCGAATCGTCCGGCACCATCGACTGCTCCGTCACTGTGTACACGCGCCCGAGGCCGTGGCACTCCGGACACGCGCCCTCGGGTGTATTCGGCGAGAACGATTCCGCGTACAGCAACGGCTGATTGCGCGGATAGTCGCCGGCTCGCGAGTAGAGCATCCGCAGCAGATTGGAGAGCGTCGTCACGCTGCCGACGGACGAGCGCGTAGTCGGCGAGCCGCGCTGCTGCTGGAGCGCGACCGCGGGCGGCAGTCCGATGATGTCGTCGACCTCGGGCACCGCCATCTGATGAAAGAGCCGCCGCGCGTACGGCGACACCGACTCCAGATATCGCCGCTGCGCCTCGGCATACAACGTCCCGAACGCCAGCGACGACTTCCCCGATCCCGACACGCCGGTGAAGACCACGAGCGAATCGCGCGGAATGTCGACGTCGATGTTCTTGAGGTTGTGCTCGCGCGCTCCGCGCACGTGGACGAAGCGGTCGTGCAGATGATCAGTCACGCCGGGCATGGTTCGAGTTCTGTGCCATTGCGACGAGAGCGAAGCGAAATCCCATACGCTCGTATGCCGCAGTCAGACCGCTGACATCGTGCTCGAACATCTCTACGATCCACTGGTCGTACGCGCGGTAAATCTCGTCAGCCGGAGCGACTCCCTGCAGGATGTCCGCGGCGCAGACGGCGGCGTTGGTAGCCGTCAGGAGCGCTTTCAGTACGCCGTGGCTGGAGGCGGGGTCGAGGACGAAGGCGGCGTCGCCGGCGAGGAAGTAGCCGCGGGCGGCGGCGGGGCGGCAAATGCGCCACGTGACGTCGGCGGCGCGCGGCGCGGCGTCGAGCGCGGGCGCGTTCGCGAGAACCGCTGCGGCATCCGAGGCGCGGGCGAGGCGAACCCACGCGCTGCGGTTGTTGGAGATGGGGGCGGTCCACTCCCACCCGTCGTCGAGCGCGCGAAAGCGCGGTTCGGCGACATTCGCATTCGAAAGGTAGCCGTAGAAAGCGAGCAGCGGAGCGGATCGGACGTCGCGATCGAGAGCGAGCGAGGTGGCGAGCCATTGCCGGCGGCCGGAAGCGTCGATGACGATCGATGCCTGGAGATTGCCGGACGGCGTCGCGATTCCGACGACGCGGTCATCGATCACGATCGGCTTCTCGGCGAGTTGCCTGACCAGTTGCGCGCCGCATTCGAGAGCGCGATCGAGGAGGATCGGATCGAGGACCGATGCGGGAATCTGATAGCCGAGCCAGGGCCCCGAGGCATCGGCGCCGAATGGCTGGAACTCCGACTCGATCCATTGGCCGGAGTGACGAATGATGCCCGCGGCCTCGAGTCGATCAGCGATGCCGAGCGTTTCGAAGATCACGCCGGCGCCGGGATGCAGCGTCTCGCCGGGACGATCGCCGGCTCCGGCGTTCGGATCGACGATCAACGTCGACAGTCCGCGCTGCGCGCAGCGAACGGCCGCGGCGCAGCCTGCGGGACCGGCACCGACGATGACGACGTCGGTCACAGCATCAGCGATCGCCACTTGCCGACCGTCGGCTTGAGCAACAGGTGCAGATGGAACGGATCGACGAAGGCGATGGTGCGGTCGCGGAGTTCCATGCGGCGTTTGCGCGGAGCCAGCGGAGCGTCGAATGGATCGTTCTTTCGGAAGAATTCGTACCGATAGCTTTGGCCGAGGAGCATGGCGCCCGCGGCATCCTCAGCGTCGCGCTGTTCGGGATCGCCGGGATTGAGGCGCCGGAACGACAGCACCACCCACGTCCTCGGTTCGCCGCCCAGCTCGCGCTGAAGGATTGCGTGAACGAACGCCGCGGACAACACGCGATTCTTGTACTCGGTCGAGTCGATGCGCCCGAGAACGGACATGCTGAACTTGCCGGCCAGCGCGTTGTCGACGTAATCGACGTGCGCGAAGCTGTTGTATTCGACGAACTCCTGCGACCCTTCTTTCACCACGACCGGACCCATGACGCCGTCCCACGGCCTCGAGCCAATCTGTCCGATCTCCTCGTCCGTGAGCGGACTGACGGTGAAGGCGCTGGGGTTCGAATCCGGCGGATCCATCGAACGCGTTCCGTCCGGCGCCACGGCCGGCCAGAAGGTGCCGAGCGCGGCGCAGAGTTTTGCATCCTCGGGGAACGGACTGCCGAGGCTGTACCCGGCCAAGTGCTGCGTACCCTTGAATTGATCGAGACCGACGTCCCAGCCTGGCGCGAATACACCGGCCGAATCGTCCGGCAGATGCGAGTGCCGCAACGGATCGACGTCATGCGCCTCGGAACGGAATCCCGAGATCGTACCGAACATCGACACGACCGCCGTGGCCGTGATGTCGTTTTTCGCGAAGGGCGCACCGGGCAACTGCAGGTTCGGCGCGATGCGCTGATCGGAGAGAACATCCGGCTGCGTGAACCAGATGCGCTTGCGCAGCACAACCGGTACGGCTGGGCTGTTGGCCCATTCGGTGAGCTCGCGCTGATCGCAGCTCGGGAAAAAATCGGGCGGCGTCACCAGCGAGTACGCGGCCAGGACGTTCTTGCCGGCCAGCGTCTTCAGCGCCGCCGGGAGCGTGACGGTGATCGCGCCGTCGCCGGAAAAATCGACGAAGTGGCGCGCGCGGTCCTGGTGTGTCGTGACGCGCGCGATGAGCTGATCGGTCGTCAGCGGCAGTTCGTTGAGATTGAGGTCGGGTTTGTTGGGTTGAATGACGTGCCGCGCGTTCACGTACTCCGGCGCCGACTGCGCGTCGCCCGTGTCGATCTGCACCGTGCTGGAGAAGTTGTCGGCCTTCGCAGGCACTTTGAACGACACCGCCCTGCCGTCGGGCGTAGTCGCTGGCTCGACGAGGCGTGGATGGACGGCGGGGACGAGGAAGCCGCGGCAGTCCGCGGGATCGGTCGAGAATTCGGCGATCCCGCTCGTGAAGACGAACGGCGGCTTCGTCAGCGCCGATGCCGGCAGGCCGCTGGTGTTGCCGAGGACTTTGTGGATCCTGCCAATCTTCTCGTTGACGTGGCGCGCGGTCAGCGTGACGTTGAGCGCCTTCACGTCGCTCAGGCATTCGTCGCCCGGAAAAAGTTTGTGCAGCGGGAGCCAGAAGTCTTTATTGGCATCGCCACTGTCTTCATCCGTGCTTTCGCGAAAGCGCATCGGGCAGAAGTTCGCGCTGCTGCCTTTCTGCTTCGCAGCGATGAAGGCGGCGTAGCGGGCGGGGAGTACGCGGATGGCGAAGGCGTCGGAGGCATCGAAGGGAAGGAAGCCGCGCGTGGTGCCGTCGTAATGCGGCGGCGCGGTGCCGACGCGCGAAACGCCGGTGCGCGAGAAAACGAGATCGGCGTAGCGGCGGTGGCAGGTGTCGGCGGCGCCTCGGTATTCGTAAGCAAAGACGGCCACGCCGAGCGTGACGTTGTTCTGCGCGGCCATGGCGCGGAGTTTGACCAGCGATTCCTTCGCGGCGGCGAAGACATAGTCCTCGACGGTTTCGATCTGCTTGAGCGTCGGAAACTTGCCGAGCTTTGACCCGTCCAGCCGGTGCAGGACATTCGGCGACGCGAGCGCGTGATAGAGCAGGCTGAAGGTCGGCCGCCCAGGCTCGACTCCGCGGTTGGTGCCGCCGCCGACGCCGGCGTCGACGAAATCCTCGAAGCCCGGCAGAGTGCGATCGACCGTCAGCGGCTTGTCCAACTCCGCCGCCAGTTTGTTCGCAGCCACCGTGATGTCGAGGCCGTGCTTTGCCAGCAGTTCACTCCATCCGTGCGGCGCAAGGTCGTCGCAGACCGCCTTCACGTCATCGATCAAGGCCATTCGTTTGTCTCCGATGAGATGGAGAGCCTCGCGGTGGGATGTTCCCTACCCGGGCGCACCATGATTTGTAGACGGACGGGTGGCGCGCGATTCCGGATCGTCTGCTTGGTAGCATTCGCCATGCGCAGGGCTCAGTTCGTCGTCGGTGTGGCCATGGTGGTCGCCTTTCTGGCCAGCGGCGCCTACATGCATTTGCGGCTTCACCATCTTCACCAGACGCCGGACGCGCAGCGGATGGTTTACCGCGCGTCGCACATCAACATGTTGTTGATCGGCGTCCTGAACATTGCGGCGTCCCGCCGCGCGCGAAATGCGTCGCGGTTCGCGATCGCCGCCGATCGCCTGGCGGCGACGCTGGCGATCGCGACGTCGGGCTTCTTCTTCGCGGCGTTCGTCCGCGAGCCGCTGTACGCGCACCTGTATCGCCCGTGGACGCGGGCCGCGGTTTACTGCACGTTCGCGGCAGCCCTCGTCGAAGTCGCCGCCTCGAAGACCTCGGGTGATTTCCACGAGTCGTAGACAAAACAAGGGGATCCGATGTCGCGCGCCGAGGCCGCCCCTCGGAATGGCGTGAATCGGTCGACAAAAGTGCGATCGCAACTCGCGGCGGTGCCATTCTGACGGCGGAGATTACGACCATGAACAAACACAATTTTTCCGCCGAGGTTGCCCGTCAGACGCGGGTTCCAAACGCTGTCGATTTTTTTCATGAGGCTGCGGCCGCGCTTCGCGACCGCGCATACGGCGACATCCTGGTGCAGGCCGATTGGACGCCGCTTGCGTCCGAGGAGGACGTCGTTCGCATCGACGTGACCGTGATCGGAGACCTCGCGGAGAGCGACGCGCCCGCCTACGTCGAGCTGTACTTCCACGACGCGTTCCTCCTCTTCAACATCGCCCACCCCGGCTCGTTCGGCGGTGCGATTACGGTGACCGGAGGCGAGTTTCGCGTGAACGATCTTTCGTTCGATGCGGCACCGTTCGCGTGCGGCGCGCCGTCGATGCCGATCGCCGAGGTAGTGGCGTGGCATCGCGCCGAAACGAATCAGATCGCGTCGACGCCGATGCAGACGGTGCTCTTTCATCTGCTCCACATCGGCCGCGGCGGTCACGACGAATGGATGCAGCGCGCGCGGCTGAACGAATGTCTGAAAGCACTCGGCATCGGCGAGGCGGTCGAGGAAATCGCCGTCATCCATCCGATGCACGACGAAACGCTCGACGAACGCGTCGACGACGCCGCGACCGACATCGTCGATGGCGCCATGCTTCGCGTGCTGACGTCGGTGCAGGATGCGGCGCGCGCGAAGTAGCGAATCAGACTTTCGACGCAATCTCCGCGCGTAGGCGTTGTTCCTGCGCGCGGACTTCTGGCGTGAGCGCGTCGCCGAAGTCCTCCATCTCCATGATCGGACGGATCTCGAGATCGAAGTCGCCACCCGTGGGATTGGGACAGCGCTTGGCCCAGTCGATGGCCTCGTCCATCGACGCCACCTTCCACAGCCAGAACCCGGCGATCTGCTCGCCGACCGGCGTGAACGGACCGTTGACGACGCTCTTCGTCCCGCCGCCGAGGCGGACGCGGACGCCTTTGGAAGTCGGATGCAGTCCTTCGCCGTCCTGCATGATGCCGGCCTTCACCAGCTCTTCGTTGTACCGCCCCATCTCCGTCAGCATCGCTTCGTCCGGCACGCCGCCGGCTTCAGAATCGTTGTTCGCTTTGACGATCACCATCACTCGCACGTCGTTCTCCCTCAATCCATCGGTTTCATGCCGCCGTTGATGATCCAGTGCGTCCCGAAGCGGTCGTCCACCATCCCGAACCCATCCGCCCAGAACGACGGGTTGAACGGCATGGTGATCTTGCCGCCCTCGGCGAGCGCCTCGAAGACGCGTTTCGCTTCGTCCGCTGTCTCGTAAGTAAGCGCCAACGCACACCCCTTCATCGGCTCATACTTCATCCCGCTCGGCGCATCCGCCGCCATCAGGCTCTGCCCGTCGACGATGAGATGAGAATGCATGATCTTGCCCGCATCCTCCGCCGCCATCTGCCCCGCCGCCGGAGTCTCGCCAAAGGTCAGCAGCACCTCCAGCTTCCCGTTCAGCGTCTTCTCATAAAACCGCATCGCCTCCGCGCAGTTGCCGTTGAAAGAGAGATAGGCGTTTAGTTGGGGCATGGTGTCGTTTTGTCCTTTCGTTGAGTGATTGCCGCGATCGGAGGGTCGTGGATTCTCGCGACATGGCCTATCCGTGGCAGGCGCTTGGGAGAATACCTTGGATCAGTCGTTCGGATCACAAAAGCACTCCCTCGATCGGTCACTTGGTCGATCAGGTTTCGCCATCCTTGGACGATGGCGGGTCGAGCTAAGCAGGGTAGGGAAAATGCCAGTTGCGTCACTCCTATCGATGTGGCTGAGAGTGTGTCTAGCCGCTAGATAACTGGAGATTATC